>WNGH01000064.1_pt1 | contig 72903 bp, 78 predicted proteins | sample 5400631 | NCBI WGS metagenome assembly WNGH01 (sample SAMN13153373, study PRJNA577476) | soil metagenome | isolation source: 115 cm soil or saprolite under Garry oak tree replicate 1 | place: USA:California | collected 2016-06-15
CGATCGCCCTGTCGACCAGGCGTTCGAGCGCGGCCCGCGTCGCCGTGCGCAGCCGTGCGACGGGCGCGCCCGCGTAGCGGTCGAGACCGCGCAGCGGGCTGTCGATATGGAGGTCGGAGGCGTGGAGGAAGCGCATCAAGGGTCACCTCGAAGATCGACTGGGTTAGTGTTCCACCCGTGGTATCAACTCGTGCGTCTAAGTCCTGTCTTGCGTAAGGAGTTAGCGTGGACTTCGTCACTGAATCGTGCCGACCGTCGGTATCTGCTTAGCACTTGCCGGCTAACGCGCCCGTCTACCAGTGGCATGATTCGTTCACCGCAATCTGTTGTCATGCGCGACATGTTTCATCCTTGCTTCGAGTTGCTCATACTCCCCAAGGTGTGCGCGCATCAGGCTTTTCCACAGCTTGCCGTGGTTGGGCACCGAGAAGTGCAGGAGTTCATGGACGATGACGTAGTCTCCCAGGTCGCGCTCCATCCCCAGAAGTTCGTCGTTGAAACTGAGGGTTCCAGCCGTCGAGCACGACGCCCACTTATTTCGCATCGGGCGGACATATAACCCATGGACCTTCACATCGAACCTCACGGCCCATTCCAGTACGCGCGCTTTGAACTCCTCCCGGTCGCGCCACTGGCTCATTGGCGATAGCTCTTCTGCAGCAAATTGAACAAGGCCTCGACCGTGGCGGTGACCTTTTCCAGGTCGTTTTCCTCGGCAAAGACCGCGAAGGTGACTTGCTTCCTTAGCTCGCGCAGTTCGGCCTCGCTGCGCTGCCAGTTCGGAAACTTCGCGAACTCCCCGGCGATCTTGCGGCTGACCAGCTCGGGGTTGCCTATGCCATCGTCGGTAAGCTTGCACAGCACGAAGTAGGTCAGTCCATCCAGTCCTTTCGCGGCCTGCTCCTGCTTCCGTTGATCGTTCTTCTCGATTTCCTTGAGCAAAGCGGCCAGCGCTTCTTCCGTGCTGGTCTGCCGCTCCTCGAAACTCTCCTGTACTGCCTTGGCGCGTTCCGCGAGCGCCACGAGGAACGGATCATCACTGTTCTCGTCGGCGGTCTTCTCAATGGCCTTGACCAGATTGATCACCTTGGTCGCTTTGCCTTCCAGACGATTCTTGATCGCCTCGATTGTCGCCTCGTTCACAACGATGTAGTCCGCGGTCTCTCTGGCGATTACCGCTCCGATATGATTCTGTACCAGTTCGTTGGTCTTCTTCTGAAACGCCTTGTCGACGTACACCTTCCTGGCATAAGCATTCCGCACCACGGCATAGATCGAGCAAAGCGTTGTGTACTGGTCCATGAACGGCCGCAGGAACGCATCCGGCGAGATGATCTCGTAGAGCATCTCGATTTCCTTGTATTCGCGGAAAAACTCCTTGCGCCGTTCCTTGTCGCGGAAGTGTTCGATCAGGTTGTCCACGTCCTTGTCGTCGAAGTTCCGCGCCACGAGCGCCAAGTAGGCCGGGGCCTTGCTCTCCATCTTCGATTTGAAGAGCTGCTTGAGCAGGCCGATGTCCTTGACGATGGCATTGATCTCGTCGCTGTCGAAGGCCAGGGCCTTTTCCAGCTTGTCGAAGATGCCGACGAAATCGAGCACGAAACCGTGCGGCTTCACCATCTCCGCCGCCTCGTTCTCGTAAGGGCGGTTCACCCGCGCGATGGCCTGGAGCAGCGTGTGATCGCGCATGGGCTTGTCCAGATACATTGCGTAGAGGATGGGCGCGTCGAAGCCGGTCAGCAATTTTTCCGTGACGATCAGGATCCTCGGCCACTCGCCGAGCTTGATGAAGTTCTTGCGGATATGCTTCTCGCGCTTCGGGTCGAGATGCCACTTTTTCAGGCGCGCCGGGTCGTTGTTGTTGCCGGTAAAGACGATCTCGGAATATCCCGCCGGCAAGATGGCGTCCAGTGCCTCCTTGTAGAACGCGCACGCCTCGCGATCCACCCCCACCAGGAACGCCTTGTAACCGAGCGGCTCCACGTTCGCCCGGAAATGCTCGGCCACGTGGCTGGCCACCTGCTTCACCCGGTCCTTGCCCTTGAGGAAGTTCTTCAGGTTCACCGCGCGTTCGAGAATCTTGTTCAGCTCCTCGATATCCGCGATGCCCTCGGTCTCGGCCAGCGCAAAGAATTCCTGCTCCATGATCTCGTGCGGCACCAGCATTTCGTTCGGCGCGAGGTTGTAGTAGAGCGGCAGCGTCGTGCCGTCGCCTATGCTTTCGGCGATGGAATACTTGTGCAGGTAACCCTGGTCATCCTCGCAGCCGAAGGTCTTGAACGTGCCTTTGCCATAGGCGGTCTTGTCCACCGGCGTGCCGGTGAAGCCGAGAAAGCTGGCGTTAGGCAGCCCGGCCATAAGGAAGTTGCCGAGGTCGCCGCTCGTCGTACGGTGCGCCTCGTCGATCAGCACGAAGATGTTCCGCCGCAGGTTCAGGTTCGCCGGCATGTCGCGAAACTTGTGGATCATCGTCACGACGATGCCACGGTAATCCTGGCCCTTCTGGTTCAGCAAGCGGTTGAGTTCGGCGATGGAACTGGCGTGCGCCACGTTGCCCAGCCCCACTGCTGCAAGGTTCTTGAGCATCTGGTCTTCCAGCTCGTTGCGGTCGATCATCAGCAGGATGGTCGGCTTCTCCGCCTCGGGCGCCTTGAACAGCAGCTCGGCGGCCTTGATCATGGTGTAGGTCTTGCCGCTGCCCTGGGTATGCCACACCAGGCCGCGCGTGCGCTTGTGATCGAGCGCCCGCGCCACCACCTTGTCGACCGCGCCGGTCTGATGCTGGCGCAGGATGACCTTCTGCAGTTCCTCCTCCTTCTCGGCGAAGAGGATGAAATCCTTCAGGATGCGCAGCAGGTGCGGCACGGCGCAGAAGCTCTTGACCTTGGCTTCCAGATTGCCGACCTCTTCGTGCTTCCAGTTGAAGAGGTTTCGCCGCAGCGTGTTCCACGTCGCCCCGTAGGCGAAGCCGATGGCCTCGGTAGCGGTGAAGAGCATCTGCGGCACCATCACCTCCGGCGTCTCGGCGTGGTAACGGCGAATCTGGTCCACGCCGAGCGCGATCGCCTCGTCCTTGCTGGCGTTCTTGCACTCGATCGGTTCCACCGGGATGCCGTTGATGAGGAACACGATGTCCTCGCGCGTGCCGTATTTGCCGTTGTGGGTGTAGAACTCCTCCGTCACCTCATACACATTGCGCCACTGCTCGCGCGGGCGGGTAAGGTCGCCGTAATCGATCAGCATCAGGTCCAGTTCGCGGTTCTCCTCCGCGCAGAAAAACTTGTGCTGATTGCGCAGCGCCTGAAGGAAATCGCGGTTGCCGTAGATGTCGGCGTGGAAACGCTGAAACTGGCCGATCAACGCGCCCTCGGCATCCTTGTATTTCGGGTTGAAGGCGCGGACCTGGGCGTGCAGCAGGTCGCCGAAAAACAGCGACGCCTTGCGCGCCCGCTCCTCCGGCGTCGCGTCATCCGGGTCGAAACCGCGCCGCCGCTCGGCCTCGGCGCGCGGCACGTAAGTCCAGCCGATCTCCTGCGCGTATTTCAGGATGCGCGCTTGGACGGTCTTGTGTTCAGTGGGGGCGGGCATCAGTCGGCTTTCCCTGGTTTCCCGGGCTTGGGCAGTTTTTTCACCGCTGCCTCGAAGTCCTTTTCCACTGGCGAAGGCTGGACAAGCTGAAGGGCTCTGAACTTCTCAAACTCCAGCTCGGCTGTTCTCAGCGCCTGCTCGTGGGAAATCGTTCCGGCATGGGTGAGGATGTCCCGATCGCCCATCCGCAGGAAATCGTCCAGCTTGGCAATCCAGTCCCGCATAGTCATCGGCTTGCGGTTCAGCGCCTGAAGTTCGGCGAATTCAAGATACGCGGTGACAATGCGGTTGAGGATTTCGAGTTCCTCCGTCGTGAGGTAGTTCTTGGCAATGGCCGCCTCTCCCTTGGTCGGCTGGGTCCCCTGCCAGTTCGTCAGCCCCATGTTTGGCCTCGCCACGTCGGCCCGCTCATTGACAATTTCCGCCGCCGTGTGCCCGTGCGCCGCCCAGTGAATCTTGTTCTGCACAGTGGCGAAGAAAGTCTGCGATGCCTCTTCTGCCGGATCGTAGTCGATGCTGGTCGCGTAAATCTCCAGCACCTTGCGCCAGAACACCTTCTCCGACGACCGGATGTCGCGAATGCGGGCCAGCAGTTCCTCGAAGTAATTCCCGCCCCCGGCCCGCTTGAGCCGCTCGTCATCCAGCGCAAAGCCCTTGACGATGTATTCCCGCAGCCGCTGCGTGGCCCAGATGCGGAACTGCGTGCCGCGGTGCGACTTCACGCGGTAGCCCACGGAGATGATTACGTCGAGATTGTAGAACCTGGTCTGGTAGTCTTTTCCATCGGCGGCAGTCGTTAAGAATTCCTTAACCACTGACCCCGGCTGCAATTCGCCTTCCGCGAAGACATTCCGAATGTGCATGCTCACGTTCGGAACGGAGGTTTGAAACAGCTCCGCCATCTGGTTTTGCGATAGCCAGACGGTCTCGTTCTCCAACCGGACTTCCAGCCGGGTCTGCCCGTCGCTGGTTTGGTAGAGGAGAAACGGGGATTGGGGTTTGTTGCTCATCGTGCACTCTTTACGGTGAACGATGTCCGTTCCGCAAGTCGAGGGCGTAAGCGAAGCTGCATCGTGCGGGCACGTAAGCGCAGCGGATCTCCTGAGCGTATTTCAGAATGCGGGCTTGGACGGTCTTGTGAACGGTGGGTGTGGGCATTAGACAGTAGTGTTCACTTGGTTTCCGATTCGGATTACATCCCAGCCAGCGCTTTCGATATTGCCTAAGTACCGATTGAAGTGAGATTCATGGACCGCGACGTACAACAGATGGGTGGGTCTGGAAAGTCCGACATAAACCATCTTTGCAGAATGCTTAACTCGCTTTCCCTCACTGCCGGTCATTGCGGCTCCGAGAAACTGCGCTGCCAATCGCTGCGATTCATAGGATTTTGCTGAAGCGCCGCTCCCGTCAGTGTAAAACGCAGTTTCAAGGTACAGAGTCGCGGTGTGCGTTTGCCCTTTAACCTTGTGAACGCTCGCTATCTCGATGTCAAAACCATGATGGTTAACAAAATTGGCAGCACGGGCGCCCCGGGTCGGCTCCGTAATCGGAGCGACATTAGTCACGTTTACAAAGTCGGTGGCTAGATTCAGTGTTTTCTCAAATACCGCAAGAATTCCAGGGATGGCGTCTTTCATCTCGGTCACGACCTGATCTCGGAGTCCATTCATCAAAGCGATAGACCATAGATACACCGAACTCCGCCAGCGGCTGTACTCCTCAGGTTCGTTCTCTCTGAGATAGTTCCACAATGTTGTTCGAGTGAAGGGAGAATCCGAATTTGAATTGACGACCTTTTCCAGTCGCAGCATCTTCGAAATTGCCTGCATGATTCCTTCCATTGCGGGACGTAGCGAGATCTCATCCTCACTAACGCTTTGAAGATAACTCAGTAGGCTTGGGCGCTCGGTACGGGTCGCGGGATCATGCTTTTGGAACTGCGGCCAATAATCGACCACGCGCCTCTTTCCCGTTCTTGTCGCTGCAGAATCATCGTTCCAAACAGTATTCCATCCAATGACCTTGAAGACGCACTCACCAAGAGGCGGTAATTGATGGTTGTCGATCGCCTTCTGAATGCAAGCAGAGAATTTAGGAATGACTCTGGATACCGAATGGTCATCAAACACTAGGATTGTCGGCACAGCGGTAGATTTACCGAGTCCGTTAATTCTAAAATCAGCCAGCCTGTGAAGAGCAAACGGCTCCACAACTTTTGCAATTAGCGGAGGCAATCGGCAACTATTTGTAAAAGCGAGAGCAGTATCTCGGGGCGCCCAACAACAGTCGAGGTCGGTAATCGGACTATCATGAATCGATTGGTTTCTGTCTCCAATGCGCTGATATCCACCACTTCCAGAGGAATGCTCAGAGAACAACGCGTCAAGAAGGTCGTGTTGGTGCGAGGCCATATCCTGCATCTCATCGACGAACACATACCGAAAACGCCCGCGTACGATGTCAGAGACACCAGGCCGGTTTGTGAGGTAAAGGTCTGCCAAAAAATAGGCATCATCGAAACATAGGATCCCCCGATTCAAGATGCCGCACTTGAAGTCATACAGCCATTTCTCGACCCTCTGCTTCTCGAGGTCCGTCCAATCTATTTTTGCTCCCGGTTTTTTGAACTTTAGTTCCGCCCCATTTATGCCGTTTGTTAGCTTTATCTGTTCCCCTTCACGTCGAAAGCGAAATGTCGCCCAGTTCTCTAAGCGACGAAGAAAATACTTAGCGTGGTTCTGCTCGGTAGATTTAAAACCTTTCAGAAATACTTCCGAAAATGCACTCGTGGCTTCCCAATAAAGCTCATTGTCGATCCTCAATGGCTGGCGTCTATAAGTGCCCGCATAAAAGGGTATCGCTAGAAACTGATCAACGAAGCTTTGAATTGTCCCGACGAAATTGGGATAGCCGAACAACCGGCTGCAATATGGACTTAGCTTCCCCCGGATCTCATCGACCGCGGCGTTGGTGTGGGACAGAACAAGGATGCCAGCCCCATCATCAAGCGGCAGGAACCGATCAAGTATCAAAAGCTTAGCAAGCAGCGCCGTTGTCTTACCGCTGCCTGGCACAGCGTGCAGATCGAGTGTGTCTAGGCGACGAATGAAGGCGCGCCGCTCTTCATCGAATACCTTGCCGGGTGGAAGCAACACCTGTTCCGTATGCACAATATCCAAATCTCTGATCTCAGGCCCGACTTGCATACTTTATAGCTTCCACAAGGTAGGCGATCGACTCGTCGGATAAATCAACTCGGATGGTCGGGTGTTCTAGCCGCGCGTCATGGACTAGCGTTTGCGCCAGAATTTTGGCGATTTCAACCTTATCCAGCGTTCGCTTAATCAGTTTCGTTCCGAGTTCTTCCTCAAACGCGGCGGTGTTGAAATTTGGGTGAGCCTTCTTTACTGCGCTTTGGAAAGAGGGTGAGAGACTGGGCGACTTGAAGAGGCAATATTCGAACGTCCATTGAGGTGCCACGAATGCCTTCACCCTTTGGCAGTCGAATTTTTGGCGAATCTCGGCAAGCTTTACTGCAGTATCTGAAGCGACGGTGGCGGCGGGCATCGGTGAATAAGTGCTTTTCGACTTTGACGCGGTAGTTCCTGCGCCGGTGACGGGCGGTTCGACTAACTCCCCGACGCGCACGTCCACATCAGTTACAATTGCTACAGGCACGTCAATCTCAGGACCCGAAGCGCGACAGAAAATCTTTGCGTAGCGCAGCTGTGACGTTCCGCCCACGTTTACTACAGCGACTCCTGCTTCGGTCAGGTCGCGTGGGATCAGACCATCCATTTTTAGTTTCAACGCCAGAGCCGGCAGTAGAATTTCCTCTGCCCAGCCTTCGACCATCAATACGCCCTTCGCGAAGAAGAGGTTCGACTTCGTTACGTCGAGGAACCACTGGAGGAACTCGTAATCTGGATCGTCAAGTTTAGTATGCGAGGAACCGTCTGGAGCTTTGCCCATCGGAAACGCGTGATTACCGTTAAGCATTATTAGACTATTCAGCGGAACCTTTGAAGCCAGATTGGGGCTATGAGTGGTCAAGATAATCTGTTGGCCGTGCGTCGACCGAAGACCTTCAACGACTTTCATTTGGGCTTGAGGGTGAAGATGGGCCTCTAACTCTTCGATGAGAGCGAGACGCAGACCCGACCAGTTCACCTTGTTCACATGCACCAGTTCAGATGCCATAAACATGCGGTTCAATGTACCTAAGCCGGGATTTGTCGTACCGATAATGCTCAGTCCGAGCGTTTCGAGAATCGTGCGCAAGTCGTCGTTATCGACAACCCCGATGTTTAGGGATGTACTTGCATCCGTGAAGGTCCGCAAATAGATTTCGATTGCATCCCTCAATTCTTTGCCCTTTTGATCTGACAACAACTCCGTGCCGTCGGCATATTGGCCTTTGAAATAGGCAGTCACAGCCCTGTTGAATTCGCCAAATAGACCCACGAGATGATGAGTGTTCGACTTACCCTTGAAAGCTTCATGACCTTGCAAGATCTGTGATAGTCGTGAATTCCGACGAGGAACTAGATCTGCTTTCGCATCGCGGAGTGGTTTCAGGTATGTGATCCGCAGATAGTCCCTGGCTTCTGCATTGAGTTGGTGTCCATCGGCGTCGGCGCCGGCCTTTATGTCGGAAGGCAAAATTCGGTCGTCCTTCCGCGTTACTTCGTAGAACACAGTGAGACGAGGAATCGATGCAGCGCCAACACCAACCCAGTCCAGCCATTCCGTAAAGTGTTTCCCCTCAGCTGTCGATAAGGCATCGAATCGCAATTCAATGCGAAGACGATCCGCACGTGCATAAAAGTCATCGGGCGTGACTTTTGTCCAATCAAGACTATGAGTTCCAAGCACTAACCTGATTGCGTCAACAATCGCTGATTTGCCCGTATCATTCTCGCCAATGAGCACATTGATCCCGTCCCTAAAAGGAATAGTCAAATTCGGCTTCTTGCGGTCAAAAGCTACGCACGAACCATACTTTCTGAAGTTCCAGAGCTTAAGTTCGGAGAGATACATATGAATGTTCGAAGAGAGAACCGAATGTGTGCACCCGAATTTCTGCCGTCATCAACTGGTGCAGCAGCGTTCGGAACAAAGCCGTGAGCGCGGCGTGCTTGCTCACATGAAGTGATAGTTTCTGTTCAATAGTCGCAAGCGCATTGTCAATCTCTCGCTGTTCGTATAGCGGCGGAACAGGGATCAGTGTTCGCTTCACAGCCCCGACGTTCAAATGTTGTTGGGCGAGGCCATGTTTGGCTGACACGGCTTGTCGTTTTCCCGCGTCAGAATTAAAGAACCGGCTAAGGAAGCCTGATTGCATTACTTTGGGCAGAGGGCGAGCAATGACCAAATCGATGCAATTTGCGCCATTATGTTCCTCCGGCACAACGCAAGATGTTCCAGGATAACCCGTGCGGACGATCAGGACATCGCCTGTTCGAAGCTTAGATTTAGCCAAGATGGTGTCGTTGGTCTTCTGTGAAAAATAAACAAGCTCGGCCATTTCGAGACGGTCCTCGCGAACATTCGTCGAACGAAATGCTGGCACTCCATTATCGACGTAGTGACTTGCCGGTTTCACCACTACGCCGACAGTAATCATCGTACAAAGATCTTCGCAGGTTCGAAGCGTCCAACTCTCCGGAACGAGCCCGATTTCGGTTTGCTTCTGGGGTTCGCCGCGGAGGCCTTGGGTGAAGAGTTGGTGCAGGAGCGCCTTTTTCAGTTCCGTGGTTAGCGCGATTAGTCGCTCCTGCTTCTCGATCGCACGCTGCACCAGCCCCAACACCGCCGCGATTGTTCTCTGCTCGGCGAGTGGTGGGATTGCCACAGGTAACTCACGCAGTTTCGACTGAGAGAGATTAGGAATGGTGGTTACGTTTCCACGCCCAAAGTAGAGATGGCCGAACTCGAACGCATACCACAGCCAGAAAAGAACGAACTGCGCATCCGCAGTCTTCGGATACCGAATCCGCGCCCGATGTAGATGGTTTTGATAGTAGCAACGCGAATTTGCACCGCGCCAAATCGCCGTTCGCCCGATGTCACCACCTTCGCAGATGAGCAAATCGTCAGGCTTCAGGGCAAGGCGTTTTTCGTCCGCTTCGCTGAAGTGCATTTCGTCAAGGTCTGCCAAATCCAAGCGATTCCAGAAAACATTCTTGGTGCGCAGAAATGGCCGCTGATTGTCTCCGACGCGATTCCCTTTCGAGACCTGTCTGCCCTGTTGGACATCGAACACGGAGTCGAAACGATCCACCCGCCAGTCCGCAGGAAAACATCCCAACTCGGTTTGTACGCCATCCCCAACGGCGGCCAGCTTTTCCAATCCGCTTTTCGGCGGACCCGAATGTCCTCCCCCCGGTGTTTTCGTCGGTGTCATAGACGCATTCATAAGATCACCGCCTTGACGCTCGTCCCGCACTTCGGACATGCAAAACGGGTATCGTCCACCGGACAGAAGCGCAGGCCGCAATCCTTCAGATCGACGCTATCTTTCGGATAGGTCACCAGCAGCCCCTCGGCCGTCACATCTTCCAGCAATCCACAGTTGGGGCATTCCAGCAATTCGCGGTCGTCGGTGAAGATTCCAAGCGCCCGGGCCTGCGCTTTGACCTTCGCCAGCTTCCGTAAGAGTTCGACTAATCCCCGCGGAACGGATCGTGGCTGGTGCCGGACGGATACGCCCCGACTCTTCGCCTGCCGATGTGGCGCGGGGTGGGTCATGCCTGGCCTCCGTTCTGCGCGATGGTGGCGAGCAAGGCTTTGCCTTTGGCGGTGAGACGGTATTTCTGCTGGCTGCTCCTGGGTTTGTCGGGAATGGTCATTTCCACGTAGCCGGCTTCAAGGGCCGGAACCAGGTAAGCTTCTCGGAAGTAGTCCTCATGCCTCAGCCCCAAGACAGCTTGAATTGCCGACCGTTTCATCTCGCCGTGGAGGACCAGCACCACCCGCTCAACTTCCCCGGTGACTTCCCTGGTGACTTCCCCGGTGACTTCCCCGGTGACTGGTGGTGTGAGTTCCTTCGCGACTTGCCCCGCCACTTCCCCTGCCGCTTGCCCTCCAACAGCCTCGAAGGCCCGGCTTGGCTTGCGGCGAATGGTGATGACGAAGCCGTCGGTCAGGGTGAACTCCGGTTCGGCCAAGCCGGCGAGCCGGCACCGCTGAATCATGTCACCCGTGCCGGTGCCCATGCGTTCGATGTATTTCGTCAGGTAAAGCGGTTCGGCCAGAAGCGGGTTTCCCGGCACTGAGCCGTGAGGGTGGCGAAGTTTTTCCAGGGTCAGCGAAGGCGGCAAAGTGCCGGGGTTCCAGACTTCCAGCCGGTCCGAAAATAGCATGACCTGCACGCTGCCGTTGCTGGTGTAGTCGCGATGCGCGACAGCATTGACGATGGATTCGCGGACAACTTCCGGCGGCATCTCATAGGCCACCGGGGCCTGGGTGGCGTGTTCACGCGTGCCGACGGCCAGGTTGATCTTCGAGAGGACAAAATCCACCGCCTGATCCACCAAATCGAAGGCCGTTCCCTTGTAAACCTGATAGAAGGGAATTGGCTTGCGCACCTCAGTGCCGTGGAAATGGGCGCACTTGATCTCGGAAGAGATGAGGAAGCGTTGCGGCGCGTTGCCAAAGAGCAGGATGGCGGCGTGGGTAGGCCGGCCCTTGTTGAGCAGGTGCAGAGATTCCAGCACTTGCTCGGAGGCGGTGTCCTCCGGCAGTGGGAAGCCGCGGGCGCGCCGCGCGATGCCCGCAAAGCGCCGGATTTTTTCAGCGGACAGATCGTCGATGATGGCATCCGGGCAAGCGGCGGCATCGAAGGGGCCAAAGCGGAGGAGTTCCTTCACGGCAAGATAGTCCACCAGGCTGGCGTAAAGGGCAGGGATCAACTCTGCGGGCGTGGTGAGGCGGCGGCGGATCAATTGCGCGCCGGCAGAGGCGATCAGCGCCCGCATCTTCGGGTGCTTGTCCGCATCGGTGTCACCTTTAACGAAAACAATGCGGTGCTTGCCGAGCTTGGTTGCCTCGTTGAATTCACGGTGGGTTGGTGAAATGCCGTTTTTGTCTTCGTAGCCGTATTGATCGCCCAGCAAGGCCAGATAGATGTCGCACCGCCGGACTTCCTCAAGGTAAACGGCGTCGACCCGGCGGTCGGTAGCGGGAATGTCTTCAAACAGGAACACATCAAAGAAGCGGCGGAGCAGGGCATCGCCGAGGATGTAAGCCTTGAGCACCTGCCGCTCAGTGGCAAACTCCTTTTGCATGCTGCTGATGAAGATTCGCTGCCTCATGTGCCGATGCCGAGTTTATCCAGAATGCCCCGCAGCGACGCCTCGGTGGACTTCGCCTCCTGCTCCAACGCGTCGAGTTCCTCGACGATCTCGGCAAGCGGGCGATATTCCTCGCCTGCGCCAGTATGGATGTAGCGGCTGGGCGAGATATTGAAGTCGTTCTTCGCAATCTCCTCCCGGGTGACGATGCGGCTGTATTTCTCCACCTCGCGCCACGCCTTGAAGGTGTCGGCGATGCGGGTAATAGCATCATCCGGGATATAGTTCTTAGGATCGCCTTTAGCGAACTCGGTGGCGGCATTGAGGAGGAAGAACTTGCCTTTGCGCTCCTTAGCCTTCGCCATGTTCAGGAACAGGATGACACCGGGCGCGCTGGTGTTGTAAAACAGGTTCTCCGGCAGGTAGATGACGCCCTCGATAAGGTCCTGCTCCACGAACCAGCGGCGCACATCCCTTTCCTTGTTGCTGTTGGCATTGCCGGAGCCGCGCGAGGCGGCGCCGGTGTCGAGCACGATGGCGGCGCCGCCTGTGTCGGCGAGGCTGGCGAGGATGTGCTGCACCCAGCCCCAGTCGGCCTTGTTGCCGGGGAAGCCCGCGCCCTTGGGGAAGCGGTCGAGTTCGTCGGCGTCATAATCCTTCTCGGTGAACTCGGTCTGGTTCCACATCGGATTGGCCACGGCGCGGTCGAAGGTTTGCAGCCGGTTGCCCTGGCGAAATTTCGGATGGCGGAAGGTGTCGCCGATCTCGATCTGGCCCTCCATGTCGTGGATGATCATGTTCATGTTGGCCATGGCCCAGGTGGTGGGCGTCGATTCCTGGCCATAGAGCTTGAGTGGGGCGAAGCTCTTGCGTAAGCGCAGCGTCATCTTTCGCTCCAGCGCCAGTTCGCACTTGATGAGCAGGCCGGCGGAGCCGCAGGTCGGGTCGTAGCAGGTCATGCCGGGTTCGGGGTCCATGATGAGCGCCATGATCTCGCCCACCCCGTCCGGCGTGTAGAACTCGCCCGCGCTCTGCCCGCCGCCCTCGGCGAACTTGCGGATGAGATACATGTAGCTGCAGCCGATGATGTCCGGCTCCACGTCGCCCAGGCCGAGACGCTTTTCGCTGATGCGCTCGATGAGGTTGGAGAGGCGGTTGTCGTCGATGTCGCGCACGCCGTGCGTGGTGGCGTTGAAGTCAACCCGGTCGATGATGCCCTTGAGCAGCGCGTTTTCGTCCGCGATGGCGCGCAGGTGCGTGGTGAGTTGCTCGCCGATCTTGTCCGCGAGCGTGCGGATGACGGACCAGACGGCGTCGTCGAGCTTGGCCGGTTGCAACGGCAGGTAGAAGCGGACGAGTTTCTTGTCGTGTTTCACCAGCTTGAACGCCTTGGCGCGCGAGCCGACCTCCTTGGCGATGCGATTCAGTTCGTCATCGAACACGTCGCAGAGGCGCTTGGCGAAAATGAGCGGGAGGATGTAGTCCTTGAACTTGGGTGCATCCTTAGCGCCGCGAATGGAACAGGCGGCGTCCCAGATCCAGGATTCGAGGGATTTGTCATTACCGTTGGCCATTCAGGGTTCCTGCGTTTCCGCGTAGGTTTTCAGATCGATTCCGGAAATGATACCCAGGACGGCGTCCGCGGCCTGACGCACATTCTAGAGGTAAGGCCGGGAATCATGCTGCATATTTGGCAAGCGGGCGTTCGTTCGGGAGGTCACGGCCAGACCACCATCAAAGATCACCGCTCGTGCTGGTGTTCATGTCACCGAGGAGCCAAGCCGGGATGTCGCGCTGGCCATGCAGCACGCGCCAGACGTCGATGTGGTCGCTGCGCTCGATGTAGAAGACCAGATGCGGGTAGCGCGTCAGGGGCCAGGAACGCAGACCGGGGAGGTCCAACTCGTGTGCGTAGCGAGGCGAGCCGCTGGCCGGATGGCGTCCGATGTGGGCATAAGCCTGCTCCAGGGCTTCGATGAAGCCCAGTGCAGCCTGCCTGGCGTCCTCGCTCAGGTAGTGCCCGATGGCCTCATCGACATCCCGGTTGGCAAGCTCACGCGGGATGACGGGCTTGGATTTCACCCACGAGCGCGTCGCTGGACGCGCTTGCGCAGTGCGCCGAAATAGGCGGCATCGGCGGGTGCGGCCGGAGCGGAGGCGACCCCCTCCAGCAGCAGACCGCGCAGATGGAGCCGATCCGCATCCTTGCGGATCAGTTCGCGGACATATTCGCTGCTGGTGCCGTAGCCGCGCTGGGTGACCTGCTCATCGACGAAGGCCTTGAGCGAATCGGGCAGGGAGATGTTCATCGTGCTCATGGGCCGATCTTAGGTGCTTTGGCAAAATTTGGCAATGGTGCCTGGTTGAGCCGTTCAACTCTGGCCGAGGCGCGAAGGATTTCCGCGACAGATTGGTGGACATCGCTCCGCAACGCGGAGCGATGCGGGTCGCCACGCGCAGATCTGCCACCTGAATTGGCATTGGCTACGGCCTTGTTCGCTTTCATGTTGTGCCCCGAGTCAGCGAATTCTTGCGACGATCGGCTACAAGCGGCGTACTTGCGGGAGAGCGGCCATCTTGCGGTCGAGGGTGAGCGTCGTGAGTTCGGCGCGTCGGTAGTCGTCGGCAATCAGGCGGTCGAGCAGGCCGCAGCCGGCGCCGGCCTCCAAGGCGGCGAACACGCCGGCCCCGTTCAGCGGCGCCACCAGACCGCTCCTAAGCACGCTGGCCAGCGCGGCGCGTGCTTCGGCTTTGGACACGCCGTAGTGATGCTGCAGGGCGACATAAGCCTCACCGATCACCTGGTTCGACGCGAACACCTCGGCATCATCGCGCTCGATCAGCGCGCTCAACTTGCGCACGCACTGTTCAAAGCCCGCCTCGGGATCTCCGGTGGTCAGCCGGACGAGGATCGAGGTATCAATCCCGAAGCGTGGCGTCATGTGGCTTGTTGCGGAAGGCCTCGAGATCGAAGCTGCCCTCGCCGCGGCGCAGCTTGCCGCGCAGCGGCGCCAGGCGCGCCCGGTCGATGTGTCGCGCCCGCAAGACAAAGCCGTCCGGTCCTTCCTCGAGTTCGATCCGGTCGCCGGGCTTGACGCCCAGTGCCTCCAGGACGCGAGCGGGGAAGGTGACCTGACGCTTGGCGGTAATCTTGACGAACACGGCGGCAATCTCCTTTCGCAGCACCTTACCAGAACTATAAGGTGGTAAGGCAGGCGGGTCAACCTGTGGAGCGGCGGGCCGGCTCCGGCCGCAGCTCAGCCGTATGACGGCGATGGGGACATCATTTCGGCGCCTGCGCAACGACGCGCGACCTCATTGACAAAACGACGCTCGGCACGTCATTCCGGGGCTGCCGGTCAGGGCAGAACCCGGAATCCAGGAAGATTTCGAACGCCTTTTCTGGATTCCGGGTTCCGCTTCGCGGCCCCGGAATGACGGTCTTCCCGACTGACCGCTTGTTGATTGAACTTCGTCGCTGATCGGGACGCGATAAGTGCGCCCGGTCCCTGCGCGCCTAGCCCGGGTCGGCGGTCCCTGCCGCAGCGCACGGCCACGCATGCCGATGGGATTTCCACGGCATCGTGGCTGAGTCCCCACTACTGCGGCCAATTCCCCAACCACCGGCCCCGGCCTCTGCAACCGTCGCGGGGTTCAACGGGCCACACCGCCTGATATTTCGCCGAATACCGGCCCAGCGCAGGAGTGGCACAGAGCTTGCGGTGAGGCCTCTCGCATTCGTTTCGCATTCCCTGGATGCTCACACAACAAAAAGGGGGTCACAGCCATGGTTTCAAAAAGAGACTTTCTCAAGGCGACGGCTGGCATCGGCGCTGGCTTGCTGTTGCCGATTGCAACAATGAGGTCGGCGCGTGCGCAGTCCGTTGCCTTGCTCGACCCGCTGGCGCAGCCGAAGTTCGTCAACCCGCTGCTCAACCCCCTTGACCCGGCCTACATCTACCGGTCCTCGGGCATAGACAAGAAGTCCGGCTTGCCGTTATTCGATGTGCATATGCAGGAGATCACCCACGCCACGGGCCTGGTCGACCCGGCGACGGGCAGGGCGCTGGTTACGCCGATGTGGGGCTACGGCACGCCGAGCCAGGCCGCCGTGTACCCCGGCTATTCGTTCCAGGTCCGCCAGGGCAACGCGATCAAGGTCCGCTACTCGAACCAGCTGACGCGCAGTTATCCTCCCGGCGTGCCGGTGGACTCCACCCTGCACTGGGCCGATCCGCTCAACGCCGGCAGTGTCCAGGGTCCCTACACCGGCCCGGTGCCGCTGGTCACCCATCAGCACGGCGGCGACACCGATTTCCTCAGCGACGGCCTGCCGGACGCCTGGTTTACGCCGGGCAATGCCATCAAGGGGCGGCTGTTCAACCCCCTCTACACCTATGACAATCGCCAGGAAGCGACGCAGTTGTGGTACCACGACCACCCGGTCGGCGTTACCCGCCTCAACGTGTTCATGGGTCTGGCGGGCAACTACTTCATCCGCGACGCCAACGAGGACGCGCTCAACCTGCCCAAGTTCCCTTACGAGGTTTCCCTGCTCATCCAGGACCGCCAGTTCCTGGCCGACGGCAACCTGTTCTACCCATCGGTGGACCCGGCGAACCCCGCCGCGCCCGTCCCGACTCACCTGCCGGAATTCTTCGGCGACACGATCCTGGTCAACGGCACGGCCTGGCCGGTGCTCGACGTCGAGCCGAGGAAATACCGGTTCCGCGTCCTGAACGGCTCGGACGCCCGCTTCTATGACATGTTCCTTTCCAGCGGCCAGCCGATCATCCAGATCGGCTCCGACCTGGGCCTGCTGAACTCCCCGGTTCCGCTCGCCCAATTGAGCGTCGCCCCGGGCGAGCGCGCCGACGTCATCATCGACTTCACCGGCTTCGAGGGCCAGAACATGGTCCTGCGCAACGTCGCCAAGGCACCGAACCCGAGCGGCGCGGCGCCGGACCCGCAAACCACGGGCCAGATCATGGCCTTCCGGGTGTCGCTGCCGAAGTCCTCGCTGCCCGATCCTAATATCCCGGCGAATCTGCGCCCGATCAGCGGTCCGGTGGCGGTGCTGGACCCCGCCGGCGCGGTGACGACCCGCCGCATCCTGCTGTTCGAGGGCACCGATCGCTTCGACCGGCTGCAGACCATGATCGGTCCGGTCGATCCGGTCGCCGGCCTGCAGGGTACGCTGCTGTGGGAACAGCCGATCACCGAGACCCCGAAGCTGGGAACCACGGAGATCTGGGAATTCCACAACACCACCGGCGATGCGCATCCGATCCACATGCACCTGGTGGATTTCCGCATCCTCAGCCGCCAGAAGTTCACCGGCACGCTGACGCCGAAGACCAACCCCGACGGCTCGATCGGCGCCATCCTCGATCCCGCCAGCATTCAATTGCTGGGCCGGCCGAGAGTGCCGGGCGCCGAGGAACAGGGCAAGAAGGACACGGCCAAGATGTTCCCCGGCGAGGTGACCCGCGTCATCGCCACCTTCAAACGCCCCGGCGAGTACGTGTACCACTGCCACATCCTCTCGCACGAAGACCACGAGATGATGCGGCCTTACCGGGTAATCCCCTAAGCAGGCGGCGCAGAAGCGAACGCACTCCGGCGAGGCTTAGGACCAGGCGGGCATCCTTAGGGGTGCCCGTTTTTTTTCGGGATGGGGCAGGCGCCGCTCAGGGCGCCATGCGCTCGCCGACGGGCTCGATCGCCGTCGCTGCGGGGCCGGTGAAGCGAACGATGTAGCCGTTCTTCGACGCGACGCGCTGATCCGGACCCAGCGACAGGCGCGGGTAACGGCCGGGGGAGGGGCGCCGTTCCATCAAGACTTCGAGACGTTCGACGAGGTAGTCGCGAAACAGGTTTTCGCCCATCTCGTCGACCGCGTTCGACACCGCCCGGCAGGCGAGATCGGCATCGGACTGCACGGCATCATCGACCGGGCTCAGCCCGTTCGCGGCCAGCCAGCGGCGAAGAGCGGCCATGCGCGGTTCGCGTTTCTCCGGGAGTTCCTGTGGATATGCCATGAGCGTACGCGCCTTCCACGGTGCGGGCAGCGGTGCCCGCTCGAAGCCGGCCAGCGTTCCCGACACGAACAGCGCGCCGGCTTCCCCGGGCGGAGGCACTTGGGCGAGGGCCCGTACGTCGGGCTGGCGCAGCCAAAGGACAACGGCATCTCCCGGTTCGATCCCGCGCAGCGCCCGCTGCAGCGCTCGTTTCGGTGCCAATCCATCGGCCGCTGCGAGGGCGCGCTGTTCGCTCGCTACACCCTGTTTGGCGAGGGCCGCGGCAAGGGCCTGCGCTGCCGCCGCGGCGTTTGTGTCGCCCGCCCTAAGTACCTGAATGACGCGCTTGGCCGCGCCGCCCTGCTCGCCGAGGAAACCGGCCACCAGGCCGGCTTCCAGCAACAGCCCGCGGCTCAGATAAAGACTGTAGGCATCGCCTTCGCCGACGATGGGCACTTCCACCTGGGGGAACAGGCAGGGAATGGCCGCGTCTTCGCAGAAGCGATGCAGCGGCGCCCATGTGTCATCCCCGATACCCGAGAGCATCGCGAACGGCGGACTCTTCCCGACACGCTCGGCGAGTTGCGCGGGCCAGGTCTCCGGCCCGCCCTGGAGCTTCCAGACCTCGAGCGTCCATTTCCTTTGCTTCTGGAAACTCATGCCGGGCGCCAGCTTGTGGCGGCCGCGCTCCGGTTGCGGGCCGGCATTGCGCTCGGCGAAGCAGGCGCGCAACACGTCCACCATCGCCGCGCTGCGCACGGGGTCCGCGGCGGGCGCCAGCACCGTGGCGAAGCGCAAGGAATCCGGCGCCGCGCCGGGTGAGGGCCGCGACGAAAGCTCGCGCAGGTAGGCGGCGAGCGCCCGGAGTTGCCCGTCGGAGAGGTCGTAACGGGGCATCAGGTAATCCATGGCGTCGCCGCGTGCGTCGAGCCCTTCGCGGATCGAGCGCGCCAGAGTGTCATCGTCATACGCCGGGCGCGGGCCGCGCGGCGTACGAACGCCGGCGGTGGCGAGAATCGGTCCGCTGATCGGCGGGATGGCGAAGGGTCCTTCGGCGGCACCGAGTCCGCTGCGGCGGTGGCAATTGACGCAGGCCGCCTCCTTACCCTTTACCGGCAGACCGCCGGCACGGCGCGCCGAAATAAGCTCTCCCGACGGCTGCCTCCCCTCCAGGTAGATTGCCCGGCCAATCTCGAAATCCGCAGATGAAGCCGTCTCGCTCGGAGAAACCCCGCCGGCCGGCGCGGCCCGAACGCCGCACACTGCGACGAGGAGCAGGACCGCCGCGAGCGGCAGGCCCGTCCGACAGCCGGCCGCGAAACGAGGCATGACGAACACCTGCGCCTGCGCCGCTCAGCCCGGCCTGACAAGCTGCCGGTATTCCTTATCGAGGTCGTCGGGGGTGACGAAACCATCGAGGCGGACCCAGGGTTGCCCGGGCGCGGCGCGGATGAAGGTCACCGGACGGTGGTGCATCTTGTCGCCGAAATAGGCCTGGAAGGCCTTCTGCAGCATGACGCTGGCGCCCAGGGTTCCCGTGTAATGGGTCCATTGCGGACCGGCCTTGTAGCGCCTGGCGTATTCGGCAAGGCGCTCCGGCGTGTCCTGTTCCGGGTCGATGGAAATGGACACCATGCGCAGCTTGCCGGCCTCCGCTCCGAGCCGATTCTGGAATTCGGCGAAGGTCTGGCTCAGCAGCGGGCACACCGCGGTGCAACTGGTGTAGACGAAGTTGAGCAGCACCGCCTTGCCGTCATCGATTTCGTCGGGAAAGCGCACCTTCTTTCCGTCGGAGCGGACCATGTCGACCTGGGGCAGGGCGTAGTCCTTGACCGCCTTCTGGTACTCGGGCGGCGCCGAGTGCTCATGTTGATGGTGCTCGTGCTCCTCGTCCTGGCCAGCACGCGCCTCAGGCACCGGCACCGCCAGCGCGGCGCATGACACCGCCAAGGCCAGGGCTGCCGCCCGGAAAAATTCTCTCACGACCATCGACCTCATCCTGTTGTCCTGATGACTAAGTGCCGGCACCAACGTCGGACCGGGCAGTATATCGGGCGCTCCGGCGCGGGGCAACGCCGCGGGTGCTTATCCTTAGTACTCCAGCACCTTGGCGACAACTCCTACACCAGTTGCACGATCTGGTTCAACACGCCGCAGGCCTCGGTGAAACGGGCGTCCGGCAGGCGCTTCGATGGACGGGGCGACGTACTGCGGATGCGCCAGTCGAATGATTTGGGCTGATGGCAGAGGACATAGCTGGTCTTGCTGGTCTTGCCGGCCTTGCCGGCACTGCCAACCGCGACTGCGAACGGGTTGTCGGCGTTGTAGTCGGCGCTGGTCATGGGCAGGCCGATGACCAGCGAGGTGCGGTCGTTGAAGGCGCGCGGGGAGAGTACCAGGAAGGGATGTACGTCGCGCATCTCGCGGCCGGCCTGCGGGTTGCAGTCGATCCAGATGATGTCCTGGCGGTCCGGCACCCAGGTGGCGCGGGGTGCCCGCCGCGGTTTGGCGGCTGCTACCACTGCTCGGCACCGAGCGCCGCGCTCGCCATCGCCTCGCCGCCGTGCCGCGCCGGGTCGAAGCGTGCCAGGCGTTGTTCGAGCGTCAGGGGCGCTTCGGCGAGCGGGGTGATGATGACCCGTCCCTGTTCCACCGATATGCGCACGCGCTGGTCGGCGCGCAGATGAGCCTCGCGCGCCACGGCCGCCGGCAGGCGGACGCCCAGGTTGTTGCCCCAGTGCTTGATGTCGAGAATTGCTTCCGTCACGGTGATCTCCTTGCCGATGTTTAAACGGAGTATAAACATAATCGACGATTCGCGCCACGCCCTGTCGCCGCCGCTGCTTATGCTTTGCGCCCGGGCAAGCCGGGATGACGAACGACGGGTGGAAGTATCTGAAGGGGGCAAAGCCGAAGTGCTCGTCACGTCCTTCGCTTATGTTTCGCAATTGGACGGGAATGGCTAGACTGAACCCAGGGTCATCCCCTGTCGCCCGGAACCATGAAAATTGCCATCGCCACCAAGAACGACTGGACCACGGTTTCCGGCCACGCCGGCCAGGCCCGGGACTGGCTCGTATTCGACTGCCAGCCCGGCCAGCCGATCTCCGAGCCGCAGCGCGTCCAACTGACCAAGGAACAATTGCCCCATTATTTCCGGGACGACGGTCCCCATCCTCTCCATGGCGTCGAGATCGTGGTCGCCGCCAGCGCCGGCGACGGCTATGTCCGCCACATGGACAAATGGGGAGCCCAGGTGCTTCTGACCGGGGAGACGGTTCCGCGGACGGCGCTCGAAAAGATTCTCGCCGGAGAAGCCCTGGCCGACACCCGCTTCGACATCACCACCACCCTTTGCAAGCTGCGCGATCTGTTCTCGCGCCATTGACATGCGCGCCCTCGACGATACCGAACTGCATGCCCTGCTGGACGACGACGCCCCCTGCGGCGACTTGACCACCGATGCCCTTGGCATAGGGCGGCAAGCGGCGCGGCTGGAATTCCGCGCCCGCCAGGCCATGACGGTATGCGGCAGCGAGGAGGCGGCGCGGATGTTCGAAATGGCCGGCGGCCAGACTCGCCTGATCGCCCGCTCGGGCACGAATATCGGTGCCGGCGAACTGATCCTCGAAGTGGAAGGCTGGGCCGAGGCCCTGCACCGCGCCTGGAAATCCGCCCAGACGCTGGTCGAGTGGGCCAGCGGCATCGCCACCGCCATGGCCGACATCGTCGCTGCCGCCAAGGGCGTTCCGGTCGCCTGCACGCGCAAGAACGTGCCGGGAACCAAGGCCCTGTCGGCCAAGGCCGTCAAGGCCGGCGGGGGCATCATGCACCGCCTCGGCCTCTCGGAAACGCTGCTGGTATTTCCTGAGCACCGTCTGTTTCTCGACGAAGCGCCGGCCCGGACCATCGAACGCCTGCGGCGGGCGCAGCCGGAAAAGAAAATCGTCGTCGAGGTGGGCCGATCGGAAGATGCGCAAGTTTGGGCCGACGCCGGCGCCGACGTGCTGCAACTGGAGAAATTCTCCCCCGATGCGGTGGCCGCATGCCGCACCGCTCTCCGAGCAATCCTTGGCCCGGATCGCCCGCTGCTCGCCGCCGCCGGCGGCGTCCGCGCCGACAATGCGGCCGCCTACGCCAGCGCGGGAGCCGACATACTGGTGACCTCGGCACCCTACACGGCCTCACCCAAGGACGTGCAGGTGACTTTCCTGGTGACAATATGAAGCGGCCCGACGAAGACCGCTCCCTGTTGATCGCCGGGTTGCCGGGTCGCCCGGCGACCTCCAATAGCCGCCGCCGACCCTCTGCGTCCCATGGCGAACCGTTCGACAAGCGGGCTTCCGCAGCGGTGAACTTCGCAAGACATCTTTAGAAAACCAGAGTAAGTATCCTCCGGCAAGCCGGAGGAAATTTGCTGATGTCTTGACCCCCGGAACGCCGCCGCTCTATGCGGCGTGCAACAGGAACTCGACCTTCACGGCATCGAACGGAAAGACGATGCGACCATCTTCCGTGCGCTCGAGCACGCCGGCGTTGAGCAAGGCAGTGACATCGCCATGAACGGCCTTTACGTCGCGCCCGGCGCGGCGCGCGGCTTCGCGGATCGACAGCGGTCCCGCTCCGCAGAGCGCCTTGAGCAGTTCCCATCTTTTTTGCGTCAGGACTTGCCATAGCAGATCTGGCGTGGCGAAGCTGATGCGCGCGGATTTCCGCGGCTTGCCGGTCTTCCAGGCGTGCGCAAATTCCGCCATCGAATCGGCTGGCGTTCGCACATCAAGAGTCACGGTTTTCATGGTTCCACCTCGCGATGTCATGCTGAAAGTCGGCAAGCAATTGATCGGGCGTCGTGAACACGTAGGCGCTCTCCTTGCCAGCGAAGTGCCGGTGGTCTCCTTTGCCGACCTCGTTGTCGTAGCGCAGCACGCATGCGCCGCGCACGACATAGGCCAGCCTGTACTTGAAGCGATGCGGCGACCCTTCGGCCGGCCTGGGCAGCCGCCACAGCACCAATTCCGCGAAAGCCGAGGCGGAGTAGACGATGCGCGTGCGAACCGGCTCGACGGCCTTCATGTTGGAGACGATGACAACATTTTAGGGTGTTGTCAATAACTCCATCGCGGTGGCCTGAGTGCAAGGACACGGCGGCGCGATGGCGGACTTTTTCCTGTCGCCTTCGTCACACGGCCCGGCGGCGGCGATGTGCGGTTTGTGACAGGGGCGCCGCGGCGGTCCGGCCAAGCCTCTTCGTTTCAATGGCTTAGGCTGTAGACGGGGCATTGGCACGGGCATTGCTGAAATGGGTCGAACCCACTTCGCGGAGAACAACGTGGACCTCCCCGTGATCGGCAGACCCGCCGCCCCGGCCGACGGATGCAGCTCTGGCAGCTGCGGCTCGACGGCGCAGCAGATGAATGTCCTGGCCGATGACATCCGGCTCAGGGTGCAGGACCATCCCTGCTATTCGGAAGAAGCGCATCACCACTTCGCCCGCATGCACGCCGCCGTGGCGCCGGCCTGCAACATCCAGTGCCACTATTGCAACCGCAAGTACGACTGCGCCAACGAGTCGCGTCCCGGCGTGGTGTCGGAGCTGCTGACGCCGGAGCAGGCGGTGAAGAAGACGCTGGCGGTGGCGGCGGCGATCCCGCAGATGTCGGTGCTCGGCATCGCCGGGCCGGGCGATCCGCTGGCCAATCCCGAGCGCACCTTCGCCACCTTCCGCATGCTGGCCGAGAAGGCCCCCGACATCAAGCTGTGCGTGTCGACCAACGGCCTGATGCTGCCCGACAGCGTCGACGAACTGGCCAAGCACAACATCGACCACGTCACCATCACCATCAACTGCGTCGACGCCGATGTCGGCGCCATGATCTATCCGTGGATTTTCTGGCAGAACCGGCGCATCCACGGCCGCGAGGCGGCGGCCATCCTCATCGCCCAGCAGCAGAAGGGCCTGGAGATGCTGGTGGCGCGCGGCATCCTGGTCAAGGTCAATTCGGTGCTGATCCCCGGCGTCAATGACGAACACCTAAAGGAGGTATCGCGCATCGTCAAGGCCAAGGGCGCCTTCCTCCACAACGTCATGCCGCTGATCGCCGAGGCCGAGCACGGCACCTTCTACGGCGTGATGGGCCAGCGCAGCCCGACGGCCGAGGAATTGAAGAAGTTGCAGGACGCCTGCGAGGGCGACATGAACATGATGCGCCACTGCCGCCAGTGCCGCGCCGACGCGGTCGGCCTGCTCGGCGAGGATCGCGGCGCCGAATTCACCATGGACAAGGTCGAGGCCATGGAGATCGACCACGAGGCGGCGATGGCCCGCCGCGCCGAGCTGCGCGCCAGGGTCGCCGCCGAGATGGACGCCAAGCGGGCCAAGGCCCATGCGCCGGCCGCGGCGGAATCCCAGGTGCTTACCCTGCACCGCATCGCCAAGCCGGCCCAGGGCCGCGCCGTGCTGATGGCCGTGGCGACCAAGGGGCAGGGCCTCGTCAACGAGCACTTCGGCCATGCCAAGGAGTTCCTGATCTACGAGGCGACGGAAGGCGGGGCGAAGCTGGTCGGCCATCGCAAGACCGATCTCTATTGCAGCGGCGACGATACCTGCGGCGACGGCGAATCGGTGCTGGCCAAGACGATCCGCTCTCTCGCCGGCTGCGAGGCGGTGCTCTGCTCGAAGATCGGCTTCGAGCCCTGGGGCCAGTTGGAGGCGGCCGGCATTAGGCCCAACGGCGAACACGCCCTGGAGCTGATCGAGGAGGCCGTCATGGCGGTGTGGAAGGAGATGCTCGCCGCCGGCCGGCTGGCCGCGCCGGCAGCGGAAAGGCAGTGTGCGTGATGGCCCTCGAAATCATCGAAACCTGCGTCAACTGCTGGGCCTGCGAACCGCTCTGCCCGAACCAGGCCATCTTCGCCGCCCAGCCGCATTTCCTCATCGACGCCGACAAATGCAGCGAATGCCTCGGCGACTTCGCCGACCCGCAATGCGCAGCGATCTGCCCGATCGAGGGCGCCATCGTCGATGAATTGAACGAGCCGCTCAACCGGCCCGGCTCGCTGACCGGCATTCCGCCGGAGCGTTGGGCCGCCGTCCAGGCGGAGATCGCGGCCCGCTAGGAGATCCTGATGTCCGTCGTCGTCTTCTATGAAAAGCCGGGCTGCTCCGGCAATGCGCGCCAGAAGGCGCTGCTCGAGGCCGCCGGCCATATCGTGGTGGCGCGGAACCTGCTGCGCGCGCCGTGGACGCGCCGCAAGCTGCTGTCCTTTCTCGAACTGCTGCCGATTCCGCAGTGGTTCAACCGCAACGCGCCGGCCGTGAAGAGCGGCGCGATCGTGCCCGAGGAACTCGACGAGGTCACCGCCCTGGCGCTGCTCCAGTCGGAACCGATCCTGATCCGCCGCCCGCTGCTCGAAGTCGACGGTGTGCGGCGCGCCGGCTTCAATGCTGATGTCATCGACGCCTGGATCGGCCTGGACGGCGCCGCGGCGGCGGGCGATGTCGAGGCCTGCGTCCACGACGACGGCCATCGCTGCCCGGAGCCGAAGCCGGAGCCGCAGCCAGTGGCGGAGCCGGTGCCGGTCGCCTATGCCCATAGCATCGGCGGGGGGGCCTTCCCGGTGCTGGGCCGGCGCCAGCCGCCCCCATGAGCCGGGCCTCGCCGGCCAAGCCCGACGCGGTCGAAATCGCGCCCGGCGTGCACTGGATCGGCGTGCTCGATCCGGGCCTGCGCTCCTTCGACATCATCCTCAAGACGGCCAACGGCACCAGCTACAACGCCTACGCCGTGCGCGGCAGCGCAGGCGTCGCCGTCATCGATACGGTCAAGGCGGATTGCGCCGACGAGTTCTTCCGCCATCTCGAGTCGGTGGCGCGCTACGACGAGATTCGCGCCGTCGTCCTCAACCACCTCGAACCCGACCACTCGGGCGCGCTGCCCGAGCTGCTGCGCCGCGCGCCGCAGGCCCGCCTCTACATCTCGGTGCGCGCCCGGCAGATGCTCAAGGGCCTGCTGCACGGCGACAGCCTCGAATTCACCCCGGTGTTCACCGGCGACACGGTCGGCCTCGGCGACAGGACGCTTACCTTCCTGAACACGCCCTACCTGCACTGGCCGGACACCCAATGCACCTGGCTGGCGGACGCCGGAATGCTGTTTTCCGGCGACATCTTCGGCTGCCATTTCTGCGACGCGCGGCTGTTCAACGACGCCGTCGGCGACTTCCGCTTCTCCTTCGAATACTACTATGCTCATATCATGCGGCCGTTCCGCGCCCACGTGCTCGAGGCGCTGGCGCTGATCGAGCCGCTGCCGCTGCGCACCATCGCCCCGGCGCACGGCCCGATCCTGCGCGACGGGCCGCGCCACTACGTGCAGCGCTACCGCGAGCTGTCGAGCTCGACGCTGAAGAACGAGGCCGGCGCCGTCAAGACGCTGCTGGTCTTCTATCTCTCGGCCTACGGCAGCACGCGGGCCATGGCCGAGGCGCTGGCCGCCGGCGCGGAAGAGCAGGGCGGCGTGCGCGTCTCGCTCTACGACCTCGAAGCCGGCGAGGTGGCGCCCTTCGTCGATCTGATCGAGGAGGCCGACGGCATCGCCTTCGGCAGCCCGACCCTTAACGGCGACGCCGTGAAGCCGGTCTGGGACCTGCTGTCCTCGCTGGCCGCGGTCAATGTGCGCGGCAAGCTCGGCGCGGCTTTCGGCTCCTACGGCTGGAGCGGCGAGGCCGTCGCGATGATCGAGGACCGCCTGCGCGGCCTCAAGCTGCGCGTTCCCGTCAAGGGCGTGCGCGCCAAACTGATCCCGACGCCGGGCGAACTGGCCGAGTGCCGCCAGCTCGGCAGCGAACTGGCCCTGCACCTGACCGGCCGGGCCGACAACCGCATCATCGACATGGCCGCACTGGCCTGAAAGGAAGCTCCATGCCCAAGGCGAAAGTCACCTTCGCAGACGTCGGCGTCACCGTCACGGTGCCGGCCGGCACGCGCCTGATCGAAGTCTCGGAAAAAGTCGGCGCCGGCATCACTTACGGCTGCCGCGAAGGCGAGTGCTGCACCTGCCTGACCAAGATCGTCTCCGGCGCCGAATTCCTCGCCGCGCCCTCGCTGCTCGAGGACCAGGTGCTCAAGGACAACCTGGCGCCGCGGCTGCACCGGCTCGCCTGCCAGGCGCAGGTGCTCGGCGGCGAGATCGTCGTCAAGCCGGCCTGATTTTCATCCACACTACTTAGGACTTAGCCGATGGCCAACATCACCTTCACCAGCTCGCTGCATAAGGACAAGACCGTCTATGCCGTGGCCGGCAGCCACACGCAGACCATCCTGCAGATCGCCAAGGACAACCATATTCCGATCGATTTCTCCTGCGGCGACGGCGAGTGCGGCACCTGCCTCGTCAAGGTCTACAGCGTCAGCCGCAAGGGGCGCATGGGGCACCCGCTGACCGAACGCGAAGTCAAGGTGCTCAAGGAACTCGGCAAGATCACCCAGGCCCAGGTCGACCAGATGATGGTCGACGACCTGATGCCGGGCGAATGGCGGCTGGCCTGCCAGATGGTGATCCGCGATGAGGACATCGTCGTCGAATATCCGAGCCGCTGAGTCCCGAGCCCCGGCTCTTGTCGCCCGGGCCGAGGCGGCCTACCTCGGCCTGGCCATCGGCGACGCGCTCGGCGCCACCGTCGAGTTCCTTACCCCGCGCGAGATCCGCGCCCAGTACGGCGTGCACCGCGAGATCCGCGGCGGCGGCTGGCTGCGCCTGCGGCCCGGCCAGGTGACCGACGACACGACCATGTCGCTGGCATTGGGCGAGGCGATCCTCGGCGACGGCGGCGCGATCGACCCGCTGTCCTGCGCCCGGGCCTTCGACGCCTGGATGCGCGCCAAGCCGGTCGACATCGGCAATACGGTGCGGCGCAACCTGATCGCCTTCCGCAAGACCGGCCGCCCCGAGGCGCCGGCCTCGGAGCACGACGCCGGCAACGGCGCGGCGATGCGCGTCCTGCCGGTGGCGCTGGCGACGCTCGACCGCGACGAAGCCGGCGTGCGCGCGGCGGTGCGCGCCCAGGCCCACGTCACCCACCACAACCCGTGTTCCGACGCCGTCGCCGAATTCCTCGCCCTGACGGTGCAGGACGCGATCCGCGGCGCGACTCTGCCGGAGCTATACCGCCGCCGCATCCGGCCGCTGGTCGCCGCCCAGCCGCAGTTCGCCTACAAGGGCCGGCGCCGCGAGAACCCCAGCGGCTGGGTCGTCGAGACCCTCCAGGCGGTGCTGCAGGCCCTGCTGGAAACGGGCGGCTTCGAGGACAGTCTGGTCGACGTCGTCAATCGCGGTGGCGACGCCGACACCACCGGCGCCATCGCCGGCATGCTGGCCGGGGCACTGTACGGTCCCGAGGCGCTGCCGGGCCGCTGGATCGATGCGCTCAATGCCGACGTCCGGCGCGCGTGCTGCGAGCAGGCGCGGAATCTGGTCCAACCGCGTCGGCGGTGATTGATCGGCGCGGGAGTATGCCGAATAGGTGTCGCGTCCGGTGTCCTGGAATGGCGGGAAGAGTGGTCGCGATGCACACCCATCGACCGATCGGGTGGCGATCGGACTTCATTAGGCGATTGCGGAATATCGCCCCATACGTTCTTCCGGAGTGCGAGCGGGTTCGCGACGTCGGCTGCAAACTGCCCGTTCCGCCACGACCATGCGGGATCGATCAGTACTTCGGGAGCGATGTTCGAGGTTCTCCGCCGCGCGACGCCAACTGCCGGGAGTACAGGACCGATTGCAGGTCGGCATCCTCGGGTAAGGTGTGCAAAGTAATTGCCGCGTGCCAATCCTCTACCATTTGGGCAAATCGCGCCATGTCTCCGACATAGACGCGATACGGACGAATTTGTCGCAAGGTATCGGCGACCAGTATGAACAAGGAACTGGCGTCTTCTTGCGCGAACAATTCGTGGTCCATCCCGACCTCGACGATCGCAAGTGCGACCTCGATGGCCAGAGCCTTTGTTAGATCGGCATCCGCCAACAAGGCTAAGTCGAATCGACAAATTTCTTCGACCGTCAGCGGCCGATCGAAGATGATCACGCCGTGTCGGGTATAGGTGCGGCCGTCTTCCTCGCCGAGTGGTTGTTCCCACTGAAAGGGATGGTCAGGAACAAGCATGCACCAAGGTGGGCGGTTAACGAGTCCATAGCGGTATCCTTGGGCCATTGTGGTGCGCTCCATGGTCGTTATAGGCATGATTCCCTGAATCCAGGCCTGAACACGCAAGTTTGGCGCCAAGGAATATTCCTCGATCGTTTGCGAGCGCGTCGCGGAATGCATGGCTGCGCATACCCGTAACGAGCGTATGAGGTGGTGGGGTAAGTGTAACGCCACCGCAACCTCGCTGTGGGCCCTGTTCAACTTCTGCCTTCGTCGACCCGGTCATCAACGAACCTAAGCACGTCATTCCGGGGCCGCGCAACGGAGCCCGGAATCCAGAACGCATGTCCGCAATTCCTCCTGGATTCCGGGTTCTGCCCTGGCGGGCAGCCCCGGAATGACGGTATTGCACAATGACCGCGTGCCGGCTGACGATCATTGCCAACTATTTCGTCGATGCGCTAGCGACCCGAATGCTCTGCGGCAGCTTGAAGATCGGATAGCCGCCGTACGGAGTACAGATGTAAGCAGCCCCGCTTGGACTCGCCTTGGGTCATGCGACGACGCCTTGTCGAAGTGGCTTTGTTTCACCAAGGCAGGCCCTTATTGCGGACACCCATCTTGCCGCATGGTCATTAGGTCGCGACGCTCGCCCCGATCAAATCGAGCACGTCGGCCTCGACCCGATCGATGCCGAGCCGGGTGAGGAAGCGCCGCTCCTTGTCGCTCGGCTGCTCGATCGGCGCCCAGCCGGCGGGCTTGGCGGCGCCGTAGATCAGGTCGGCCAGGACCATGCGGTCGCTGTCGATGCAATTCTCCAATGGGCCGAGTGCCGGGAAGACTTCCTGTCTGCCGCATCCAGCGTTCGTGTCAGCGGCTGATAAACTGCGTCACTCGGCGAAGGCGACGTCGCGACAAGATTCAGTCAGGGGAAGAGGCGGTGGAGGTCGAGCTGTTTGGTGCCATGCATCGTCACGAGGCGCATATACTCGGTCCGCTGGTCGATCGCGCCGAGGCCGAGAACGTGTGGCACCGGCGATAGGCGCCAATGAACCAATCCAACGATCCGTTTTCCGTGCTTGGTCTCCACCGAACCGCGTCGCTCGAGGAGATCAAGCGAGCCTATCGCCGGCTGGCCATGCGCTGGCATCCCGATCGCAATCCTTCGACGGCCGCAGAAAACGAATTCAAACGGGTCAAGGCGGCCTATGAACTGATCCTCGACCCTCAGGCCTACGCCGAGTGGCTAGAGGCCGAGGCGTCCGCCGCGACGGCGGCGCCCGAGGCGTCGCCCGCGGCGGCCGGCGGCGATCTGACGCAGACCTTGATCGTGACCCTGGAAGAGGCTGCGCACGGCTGCGTCAAGAACATCGAACTGGTGCGCAGCAGTCGCTGTTCCCCATGCCACGGCAGCGGGCGGATTCAGCGCAGCCATTCGCTTCCCTGCGTTCTGTGCAACGGTGTCGGGCGGCTGCGGAGCAACGGCGGGGTTTCCCCAATCTGCGACAAGTGCGGCGGACGCGGCTATCGGCGCGAGACCGATTGCGTCGACTGCGCCGGCAGCGGTTGGCGCCAGAAACTGCGCACGCTTTCAGTCAAGGTGCCGTGCGGAATTTTGCCGGGCGAACGCCTGCGGCTGGCGCGCCAGGCCCGTCACGGGCCGGAAAGCGACGGCGCCGCCGGTGATCTCTATCTGGAAGTCAGGCTGGCCGGACACGCGCTCTTCGAACTGCAGCAACGTGACCTGCATTGCACGATACCGGTCAGCATCTTTCGCCTCCTGAGCGGCGGAAAGATCGACGTGCCGACCCTGAACGGCAGCGCCGGGCTCGACGTGTTGCCCTATCCGGGGCACGGCCTGGACTACCGGCTGCATGAGCGGGGCTACCCGAAGAAGCACGGGCGCGGCGCCGGCGACCTGATCCTGCACCTGAAGCCTGTCTATCCGCTGCACTTCGACGCCGAAGACAGGGCCTTGCTCGACCGGCTCGACACTTCTCTGGCCGACGATCTCAAGCAGCGTGCCCCGGAACTCGCGGCGTGGGCGGAACGGCTGCAAAGCCGATGACACAAACAATGTCCGTGACCGCGACCGATCCGGTGGCGCCATGATTGGCAGTTCATGCGAACCCTGTCCTAAGTGCCATACGAATCGCCGTTATGGAGAGATATCACAGTTGACTTAGGTTCGCCCACTGCAGTTCGAAGACGATCAGTTGCTTGGTCCGCACATGTGGCGGGGCGGACGATGGCAACTGGAGGTCGATTGGACGCTGCCGGCCACAAGCGGTCCCAGCACGAAATCCTCCAAAGCGGCCGCTGAAATGTTTCGGGTGTATGCTGAGGCCCCATATTTCATGGCGCAACTTTTCACGGCCGTTTTATACTGTACAAGAGCCGCCTGACGCTAGCTCAAAGCTCGTAGCAACAAGGCTTTCAGCGAGATGTTCGACTCCGAGTTAGGGATCAGGCGTCGGAGTTAGGGCGCAAGACTGTCTCCCTATAACAAAGTAGGCCCACAAAGATGCCATCCATCCGCCTGCATTGTCTCCTATGGCTTGCGCTGGTTATTGGAGCGCGAACTGCTATTGCAGACAACAGGCAAGAACAGGTGTCTGCCGTTCTCTATCCCGCTACGAAATCCTGGCGCCTTGTCTCCGCCGCACCTAAGGTTTCACCCGAGTTGCTCCGTTCCATTCGAGAGAAGCTGAGAACCATGTACCTTTCGTCCAAGCTAGAGAAAGCTTTCCTTGAAGGCCCAGACTGTTCATTCATTGCGCGTGCTCTCGAACCGTCGGAGTCATCGTCCTTCTACGAGATGGATTTCGATGAGGATGGAAAGCGAGACGTCGTATACGCCGGGAGCGCTCAATGTGCTGAGGGAGAAGTAACGCTTATTTGGTTCCAAACGGCTGAGGGCTATATGGTGCGGCAGCCCGTACTTTGGCCTTTGCGAGTGTTGCGCGTGTCGCCGAACGCCGAAACAATGAGTTCCGTTGCAATCGGATGCTGCGGCGATCCCGTGGATCAATACCATCTGGGAAATCTTCAAAACCTACGTCAGTATTCCAGCGTACGGGTAACGAAGGAAACGCTGCTACCGCGAGAGTCGCTAACTTCCCCCCGCACTTTTCATAGCTCGTCGGAAACAAGAATTCGAGAAGCTCCGTTGGAGAAGGAAAGATACGACAGAGGGAGAAGCAAGTTCATGGGCCACGCTGTTTTTGGAAACGTCCTTCGGAAATATCTTCCCGGCGTTTCGGGCGTCGTCCTCGCGACCGAAACGAGAAAAGGAAGGCAATGGGCGTTTGTGGTTGCAAACAGCGATGACGAGCGCCTACTGATCGAGGCCCCGTATGGTGTTGACGCAGGATGGACGACAGATGTTCGTCTTACGGCAGTTCGTCTTACGGCCGACGAGACGTCATGTGGGCCTAAACTTTCGTTGCAGCGGATGCTCCGCTGCGCTGCGCACCGTTGAACTCAACTCGTTGGGCCCAACATGCCAATATCGTATCCTTGGCTTCTTCTCGCAGCTGTGTTCACGAGCAGCTCAGCTTTTGCGCAAGAAGGTGCTGCTGTTCGTGCTGCATGTAGCGCCGATCGCTCGCACGTTGAAATGCGTGCTTGCCTTGAGGCCAAAGCAGATGCTAGCTCCCGTGAGCTTCGGAGCGCCCAAGGCGAAATGCGCAAGTTACTTGCGGCAGCCGACCAAGAGCCAACATACATCAAGCGGAGCATTTCGGAGTTCAATTCATCGGCTAAACGGTTCAATCGTTTCCGTGCCCAACAATGCGAGTTCATCGCATCACTTGCCTTTGGCGGCAATGGGCAAAACGATTTGCGGCTGTCGTGCCTCTACGAAATGAACGGGCAACGCATCGCCCAAATCAAGCAGGCACGGGAGCTCTTGAAATGAACCCGTGTGGCCTAACGCAGTTCGACGCAGCCTGGGCGCTCGAGGTGTGAGGCGGGGCGGCGGCCAGCGACCGCCTAATATAGGCCATCGGAGAACCGCTGCCGCAGCACCGACAGATAGATGCGCACGCGCCGCAGGACGTTCGGCGCCACGATGCTGTAGGCGTGGGATCCGGCGACGCTGCGCTGCACGGCCTGCGCCGCGTAGCGATGGCTTCTGCTGATTCGATCGAAGACGTCCATGATGACTCTCTCGGTCTGTGGCGATGTCGTTACATAGGCGCCCGCGTGCTGGATGATGCCGGTCGACGCGGGCCTTCGCAGCGTCCCAAGCATCGCCCATGCCAATCGCAGCCGAGGCCGCGATCGGCGGAGTTCCAAGGCGCTGGCGACCCGCGCATGAGGAAATCCGTCCCCACTCGATCGCTTCCGATACCCAGAACTGGGGATCAGTCCCCAAGACTGTGCAAACGAGTCTCGCGGTGAATGAGGCGGCAGCGATATGGACCCAATCGTTAGCTCTTGAGAAACTTACCTACCCGGGTAGTCTTTAGGCTGCCGAGGCCAGTGAGGTGACCTGGAATCCGAGGGTGGCGGCGCGGCGCGTGAGTGCGTAGAACTTCATGCTGCCAAGCGGCCATCGAAATCTGGCCGTCTGTCCGGAACCGCAAGCAGTCTACCGCGACGAATACACGGCGATTCGGAGCGCAACGTGGATGAGCGTGGAGGAGGCGGCCGCCACTGGTCGAGGCGTCGACGCGGGCACTGGCGGACGTTACCGATTTGTTGGTATGCGAATACCGTCGGATTGGTATTTCGTGGCCATCGGTGTCGGCCTACGATGCTCTGCGACGCCACGATTGTGGCGGCGCGAGCCGGCCTGCGCGTTGACCTCGCTGGGTTGGCGGGACGCAATGGCCAGCCACTCGAGGAAGCGAGCCGTCTTGGGAGGCCGATCGACCGGTTCGATGCCGCGAAGGGGCGCCAGGGTGGGGTGAAGGCTCGCGCCAGACCAGCGGCGAACGTCACTCGATACTTGAAGTAAGGATCGTCATGAACTTTCAAACGTCCCGTCCGATTCCCGACGGGGGTTTTCGCAGCACCGCGCTTTGGCAGCGAGAGCGGATCCTCGATGCGCTCGATCGCCTGATTTGGACGTGTTCGTTGTCCACCGAGGTGGAATCGCCCGGCGAACTGCTGGACGAAATGACCGAACTGACTCGGAAATATTTCGATGCCCAGGTCGAATCATGGCATGCAGACATTGGGCAAGACCGACTCGGCCACCGCGAGTCTCACCATTTCCTCCTCGACTTTCTGCAATGTCTGCGCGACGACCTGGGCAATATGGACAAAGGCTTGATGCTGGTGCAACTGCACTTCATCGACAAATGGCTCGCAGAGCATTTCCGGGAAGACGATCTGACGCCGGCATGACTGCCGCCGTCCGTCGCCTAAGGCCGGCGTCGCTGCGCTAGCGTCTCATCCTGCGCTGAATGGAGGCGGCCAGGTGCATGAAGTCGTCCGCGTCGTAGATCGAGTACCGGTGGTCGGAGATCGGCGCTGATTTCACGAATGCTGGCCGTCGTATCCTCGACGAGGGCAAGCGTATCGGCGAGGAGTTCCTCGAACGCCGACGATCTGGGTGTCGGCCGGGCATCGGCTACGTTGGCCAGGTTGACTCTTAGGGCCGCAAGATTCGGACTGGTGCGGTCATGCGACTCGGCCGACAATGTCGGCGCTCCATTTCCTGCAACGTCGCCAGGCGCTTAGTCATCTCATTGAGCCGCTCGGCGTGGGCGGCGCGCTCAAGCTCAGCCCGCTTCAGGTCGGTGATGTCGGTCAAGGCCGTCCGGATCAGGAACGGCGGAACAGCACCGTCGCGGGGCGCCACCCGCAGGCTATCCCGACGAGCGGCGAACAGGCTGTCGTCCTGACGCCACAGCCACAGCCGCAGCCGCAGTTCGCAACTTTGCTTGTCATTGCTTTGCAACAGCCGCGCCAAAATATTGGTCCATCGGTCGCGGTCCGTGCGATCGACAAAACTCGCGAAGCTGCGATCGATTAGGTTTGCCCGCGTGATGCCGAAACGCGCCTCAGCAAGTTCGAGCCCACCCCGACGATTGCCCGCGCCACCTCCAGCGTGCGCTCAAGATGCCAGAGTCGGACCGGGTTTGCAGGCGTTCGGACACCCATGTTGCCTCGTGCTCATCAGGCCGCGACACTCGCTCCGATCAATTCGAGCACGTCGGCCTCGACCAGTTCGATGCCGAGCCGGGCCAGGAAGCGCCGCTCCTTGTCGGTCGGCTGCTCGATCAGCGCCCAGCCGGCCGGCGAGGCGGCGCCGTAGATCAGGTCGGCCAGGACCATCCGGTCGCTGTCGCGGTTGAGGCGCAGGCCCAGCAGCAGGTAGCGCTTGTCGCGGCGCAGGGTCTTGACGAAGCCCGGCACGGCGAAGCCGCCCATCAGCTCGGTTATGAAATCGACATAGTCGGCATCGGAGGCGATGTAGGAGGGTTCGGGCCGCGGCGCGCCCATCGGCTTGAACAACACTGGCAGGCCCGGCGGCGCCTGCTCGGGGGCGATGGCCGTGTATTCGCCGCCGTCCCAGACATAGAGCTTGAAGCGGAAATCGGTGCCGCCGAGGCGCGCGCAGCCGAGCACCAGGACGTGCGGCACGGCGGCGTAGCTGTCGAGAAGCTGCGTGTCGCGGTTGATGTCGATGACATAGGCGGGGCGCAGGGCGGTGAGCCAGTCGTGTACCGCCGCGCGGCTCCAGTCGGTGGCGCCGTAGGTGGCGTCGAGGAAGCGCGTCACCGCCGCCCGGCCGCGCTTGAGTTCGACGTTCATCGCCGCGCGGGAGAACTCGAACATCAGCTTGGCCGCCATAGGCTTGCCGCCGTTCATGGCCAGGATCAGCTCGTCGCTGGTGGCCGGCATCGGCCGGCCGTCGACCGGCGAACGGACGTCGGCGAGGACGCCCGGGCCAAGATAAGGGACTATGCCGCCGTCCTTGAGGCCGGCGAGAATTTCGGAACGCAGTTCGGGGGTCAGCATGGCGGCTCCTTGGAGGGGTCGCCAGGATAGGTGCAAGAAGCAGGCCCAGCGGAAAGGCGCGCCGTTGAGCGGCGCAGGGCTGGAGGCTTTGCGACACGGCGGCGCGATTGTCGGTTTCGTTCCCCCTGTGTCCAGGGCGCCACGCGCGACTCATTGGACTGCCTTCCCCCCTTCCACGGGCTGCTTTGCACAGCAGCCCGGCTTCGGCGGCGCAAAGCAGTGCTTTGCGAAACCCCGCCTACGCCCCCCTTCCCGGGGAAGGGGGTGACGGTTGCTCGCGGGCTGCGCCCGCTCCACGGGACTCCTCACATCGTCCTGATGTCCACCTCGTAGGCGCCGCCGATTACCAGGTGCTCGTCTTCGCCGCGCAGCACGCCCGGCAGCAGCCGGCAATGACAGAACACCTTGGCCAGCGGCACCTCGGCCGCGAGGATGTAGTCGCCGAATTCGCCGGCCCGTTCGCGCGAGCTGGTGAAGGAGGTGAGGTTGTTGAACAGCACGACCTGGCTCCGGCCGGCCTGGGCCAGGACCTCGTGCTCGCCGATGCGGTTGATGCCGCGGTAGAGCCTGATGCTGGGGTCGGATGCGGCGCGCCGGTATTCGTCCTGGCAGTAGGCGTAGACCAGGTCGAGCTGGCCTTCGAGGGCGTTGCTGCCGCACAGGCCGGCGGCGCGCATTTCGAGGTAGCGGCGATAGGCGGCGCCGGAAAAGTCGCGCAGCGGTTCGCCGTGGAAGCGCGGCAGCAGGCCGAAGCGCGATTCCACCCAGCCCTTGAGCACCGCCGCCTCGATCCCATCGGCATTGAAGCCCCAGCCGAGCAGCAGGCGCGCCCAGTTGGCCCGGGCGTGCCGCTGCGACGCTTCGCTGAGGCCGGCGTCCTCGAGGTGCTCGAGGCAGAAATGCACCGTCATGTAGTCGCGGAAGGTCTGGGCGCGCTCCATGGCGCCGGCGGCGCGCTCGAGGCGGCGGAACAGGTCGGCGTGCAGTTCGGCGACGCCGTCGAGCTGCAGGGCGGTGGGGTGTCTCTGGAAGGTCAGGCTGCCCAGTATGACGGCGGGAAGGTTGCAGCGGTTCAGCGGCAGGCGCGCGTAGCGGGGCAGGGTCGCGTGGCCATTGTCGACAGCGCGACAAAGCGGCGCGCTTTTGTCGGTTCCGGCCACGCCGGCGATGTCCCCGTGTGCGTCGATTAGCTGCGTCATTTCAGTTAGTTGCGAATTACATCGGGCCTTGGCATGGTCTTTGCGGAATGTCCGGCGGGAAACGGGAATCTGCCCCAGCGCCCGTCCGAAATTCAGATCACAGGAGATCGCATCATGGCAAAACTGCGTCAAGCCGCCATCTACGGCAAGGGTGGTATCGGCAAGTCTACCACCACCCAAAACCTGGTCGCCGCGCTTGCGGAAGCCGGCAAGAAGGTAATGATCGTCGGCTGCGACCCTAAGGCCGACTCGACGCGCCTGATCCTGCACGCCAAGGCGCAGAACTCGGTGATGGAACTGGCCGCGCAAGCCGGTTCGGTCGAGGACCTCGAACTCGAAGACGTGCTGTCGGTCGGCTACGGCGGCATCAAGTGCGTCGAGTCCGGCGGCCCGGAGCCCGGCGTCGGCTGTGCCGGCCGCGGCGTCATCACCGCCATCAACTTCCTCGAGGAAGAAGGCGCCTACACGGACGACCTCGACTTCGTCTTCTACGACGTGCTCGGCGACGTGGTCTGCGGCGGCTTCGCCATGCCGATCCGCGAGAACAAGGCCCAGGAAATCTACATCGTCTGCTCCGGCGAGATGATGGCCATGTATGCCGCCAACAACATCGGCAAGGGCATCGTCAAGTATGCCAACTCGGGCGGCGTGCGTCTGGCCGGCCTGATCTGCAACTCGCGCAATACCGACCGCGAAGATGAACTGATCATGGAACTGGCCCGCCGCATGGGCACGACGATGATCCACTTCGTGCCGCGCGACAACGTCGTCCAGCATGCCGAGATCCGCCGCATGACCGTGATCGAATACGATCCCACGGCCAAGCAGGCCGACGAGTACCGCGCCCTGGCGCGCAAGATCGTCGACAACAAGAACTTCGTCATCCCGACTCCGGTCACCATGGACGAACTCGAAGAACTGCTGATGGAGTTCGGCATCATGGAAGTGGAAGACACCTCCATCATCGGCAAGACCGCGGCCGAACTGGCTGCCGCCGCTGCCGCCGCCTGAGTCGAGAGCTAATTCAATCCAACTGGACGCCGGGCACAGATAGCTGCCGGCGTCCGCTAAGGAGAAGCAAGATGGCTGCGCTTACCCGCGAAGAAACCGAGAAACTCGTACAAGAGGTTCTTGAGGTCTATCCCGAAAAGGCGAAGAAGGACCGCGCCAAGCACATGATGATCAACGACAAGGAACTCGAGTCGTCGAAGAAGTGCATTACCTCCAACCGCAAGTCGCTGCCCGGCGTGATGACCATGCGCGGCTGCGCCTACGCCGGCTCGAAGGGCGTGGTGTGGGGACCGATCAAGGACATGATCTCGATCTCCCACGGCCCGATCGGCTGCGGCCAGTACGCCCGCGGCGGGCGGCGCAACTACTACGTCGGCACCACCGGCGTCGACACCTTCTGCGAGATGAACTTCACCTCGGACTTCCAGGAGAAGGACATCGTCTTCGGCGGCGACAAGAAGCTGGCCAAGCTGATCAACGAAATCGAGCTGCTGTTCCCGCTCAACAAGGGCATCTCGGTGCAGTCCGAGTGTCCGGTCGGCCTGATCGGCGACGACATCGAAGCGGTGTCGAAAAAGGCCGCCGCCGAAATCGGCAAGCCGGTCGTGCCGGTGCGTTGCGAGGGCTTCCGCGGCGTGTCGCAGTCGCTCGGCCACCACATCGCCAACGATTCGGTGCGCGACTGGATCCTCTCCAACCGCGACGGCCAGCCGTTCGAGAAGACGCCCTATGACGTCGCCATTCTCGGCGACTACAACATCGGCGGCGACGCCTGGGCCTCGCGCATCCTGCTCGAAGAGATGGGCCTGCGCGTGGTCGCCCAGTGGTCGGGCGACGGCACGCTGGCCGAGATGGAGAACACCCCCAACGTCAAGCTGAACCTCCTCCACTGCTACCGCTCGATGAACTACATCAGCCGGCACATGGAAGAGAAGTACGGCATTCCCTGGCTCGAGTACAACTTCTTCGGCCCGACCAAGATCGCCGAGTCGCTGCGCAAGATCGCCGAGTTCTTCGATGACAAGATCAAGGAAGGCGCCGAGCGCGTCATCGAGAAGTACACCGGCCCGATGAACGAGGTGATCGCCAAGTACAAGCCGCGCCTGCAGGGCAAGAAGGTCATGCTCTATGTCGGCGGCCTGCGTCCGCGCCATGTCATCGGCGCCTACGAGGATCTGGGCATGGAAGTGGTCGGCACCGGCTACGAGTTCGCCCACAACGACGACTACGACCGCACCATCAAGGACATGGGCAACGCGACGCTGATCTACGACGACGCCACCGGCCACGAGCTCGACGAGTTCGTCAAGGCGCTGAAGCCCGACCTGATCGGCTCCGGCATCAAGGAGAAGTACGTCTTCCACAAGATGGGCTACCCCTTCCGCCAGATGCACTCCTGGGACTACTCCGGCCCCTACCACGGTTACGACGGCTTCGCGGTGTTCGCTAAGGACATGGACCTGACGCTCAACAACCCGTGCTGGAAGCTGCTCAAAACGCCGTGGCTCGGCGCGCAAGAGCCCGCCGAACAGCAGGCCGCCTGAACAAGCGCCGATCGACTTCGACAACTTTCGCCCGCGTCCACGGCTAGCTGGCCGGGCAAAGGAGATAAGCATGCAGACCGTAGAAAAGATCAAGCCGTGTTTTCCGTTGTTCCGCGATGACGACTACAAGGAAAGCATCTCCAACAAGCGCGCCACTTTCGAGGAAGGGCACGGCGCCGACAAGGTGGCCGAGACCTTCGCCTGGACGACGAGCAAGGAGTACCAGGAGATCAACTTCAAGCGCGAAGCGCTGACCGTCAACCCGGCCAAGGCCTGCCAGCCGCTCGGCTCCGCCCTGTGCGGACTGGGCTTCCACAAGACCCTGGTGTACATCCACGGCTCGCAGGGCTGCATCGCCTATTTCCGCACTTACTTCAACCGCCACTTCAAGGAGCCGGTGGCCATCATCGCCGACTCGATGACCGAAGACGCGGCGGTGTTCGGCGGGCAGAAGAACGTCCACGAAGGCCTGGCCAACGCCAAGGCCCTCTACGGCGCCGAGATGATCGCGATGTCGACGACCTGCATCGCCGAGGTCATCGGCGACGACCTGAACGCCTTCATCGGCAACGCCCGCAAGGAAGGCCATGTGCCGAACGACTTCCCGATCCCCTTCGCCCACACGCCGAGCTTCGTCGGCTCGCATGTGACCGGCTGGGACAACATGGAAGAGGGCATCCTGCGCTACTTCACGCTCAACACCATGGAAGGCAAGGAACCGGGCAAGAACGGCAAGATCAACATCGTGCCGGGCTTCGAGACTTACCTCGGCAATTACCGCGTCATCAAGCGCTACATGAAGGAGATGGGCGTCGAGTACACGATGCTCTCCGATCCCGAAGAAGTGCTCGACACCCCGGCCGACGGCGAGTTCCGCATGTATGCCGGCGGCACCACCCAGGACGAGGTCAAGGACGCGCCCAACGCGCATACCACCTTCCTGCTCCAGCCGCTGGGCCTCGACAAGACGCGCAAGTTCGTCGAGACGACCTGGAACCACGAAGTGCCCAAGCTCAACATCCCGATGGGTGTCGAATGGACCGATGCCTTCCTGATGAAGGTGGCGGAAGTCACCGGCAAGCCGATTCCCGCGTCGCTGGCGCTGGAGCGCGGCCGCCTGGTCGACATGATGACCGACTCGCACGCCTGGCTGCACGGCAAGAAGATGGCGCTCTATGGCGATCCCGACTTCGTCATGGGCATGACCAAGCTGCTGATGGAATTCGGCGTCGAGCCGACCCATATCGTCTGCAACAACGGCAGCAAGAAATGGAAGAAAGCCATGGAAACCATGCTGGCCGATTCGCCCTACGGCGCCAACTCCAAGGTCTATCCGGGCGCCGACCTCTGGCACCTGCGCAGCCTGTGCTTCACCGACAAGCCGGACTTCCTCATCGGCAACAGCTACGGCAAGTACATCCAGCGCGACACCTTCCACAAGGGTCCGGAATTCGAGGTGCCGCTGATCCGCATCGGCTTCCCGATCTTCGACCGTCACCATCTGCACCGCATGACGACGCTCGGCTACGAGGGTGCCATGTACATCCTGACGACGCTGACCAACGCCGTGCTCGAACGTCTCGACGACCAGACGCGCGGCATGGGGACTACGGACTACAACCACGACCTCGTCCGCTAACACGGCGATGGGCCTACTGCGCGACCCGATGGCGGCGTTGGGCGGTGCTCGGAATCCTCACGTACCTCCAGTACGTTCCGGTTCCTGCGCTCCGGCCGCCTTGCCCTCGGGTCGCTCGCGACGGCCCCTCATCCGCGTCAAACCGTCGTCGATCAGCTAGGGGTGACTAATGGCCAACATCATGATCCGCAAGGGTGAGAAGGGTTACGTGTTCTACCTGCCCAAGCGCGACATCGAGGACAGGATCGTCTCGATGGAGTTCGACACTCCGGAAAAGTGGGGCGGCGCAATCAAGCTCGGCAACGGCGGTACCTATTACGTCGAACCGCAGGCTCAGCCTGCGCGACTGCCGTACTCGGTGCGTGCCAGGCGCGTCGACGGCGTGGAATGATCCAGCAAACGAAAGGAGCAACATCATGGCGATGAAGATTATTCAAGCGGAATGCACGTCCTGCGGCGACTGCGTGCCGGTCTGCCCGACCAAGTCGATCACCGACAAGGGCGGCATCTTCAAGATCAACAAGGACAGCTGCACCGAGTGCGAAGGTGAGGCCGATTCGCCGAAGTGCGTCGACGCCTGTCCGGCGGGCGACGCCTGCATCGTGTATCTCTGATACACGACGCATATGGACGCCCGCCCCCTCCGGGCCGCCCACGGCCGGCTTTGCACAGCCGGCCGGCTCCGGCGGCGCGGAGCGGTGCTCCAAGAAACCCCGCCTACGCCCCCCTCGGGGAGAGGCGACTGATTAGCTCGCTGCGCTCGAAAGGAGTGTCCCAGTGTCTGCATCCATGACCCGCGAAGCGGCCCTGCGCATCGCCCTGGCGGCACGCGAACTGTCCGGGCTCGGCGCCGCCGGCCTGGTCACCGCCCTGGCCGAGCGCCTCGGCCTGCCGCTGACCGAAACCAAGCTCGCCACGGTGACCGTCACCGACCTGCGCGAAATCATCGCCGGCGATCATGCCGACGAGAACTGCGTCGTCGGCATCGAGGCTGAGACCCTCAAGGCCGCGGTGCGCCTGCTGTGGGGCGAGGGGCTCGCCCATAGCGAGCTGCCGCCGCTCGATGCTTATGCCGATGGCGACATGCCCGGCTCGATCCGCGTCGCCTGTGCCTCGAACAAGGGCGAGGAGATCGACGGCCATTTCGGTTCCTGCGAGCGCTTCCTGATCTACCAGATGTCGCCTAAGGAGTTGCGCCTCGTGGCGATTAGGTCGACGCTCGAAGCCGAACAGGCCGAGGACCGCAATGCCTCGCGCGCCCGGTTGATCGGCGACTGCCAGGTGGTCTATGTCCAGTCGATCGGTGGCCCGGCCGCGGCCAAGGTGGTGCGCGCCGGCGTCCATCCGGTGAAGATCGCGCGACCGGCGCCGGCGCCGGAAACGCTCGCCCGGCTGCGCGAAACGCTGGCCAGCCCGCCGCCCTGGCTGGCCAAGATCATGGGCGTGAAGGCCGCATCGCTGGAAAAATTCGCCGCGGCGCTGGAGGACTGATGATCGAAGCTTCCCTGCTGGACGCGGTGCTCGGCGAGCTGAACGGCCGCAGCGCGGCGCTTGCCGACGCCCTGGTGGGCCACCTGCGCAGCACCTTCCCCGGCGTCCATTTCACGGTCTGCAGCGACGACGACATCCCGCCGCGGCTCACGCCGGCCGCCGGCAACGACTTCTGCAAGATCTACTACGTCGCCTCCGGCGAGCACTGCCTGTCGCTGACCACCGATGCCGGCGCGGCCACCGGCCTGGTGGTGGCGCTGTGCGATGGAGACGATTAGGGACACGCTGCCGGCGCCCGGCAGCGGCCCCGACGGCCTGTGCGCCGGATGCCGCCACCAGGGCGACAGTCTGGTGGCCGGCCGCTGCCGGCCGGGCGACGCCTGCGTGCGCGCCGAAAGCGGCCGGCAGATCGATCGCTTCTTTCGCGCCGAGCCCGCCATGGCCGTCGCTTACCTCGACGACGGCTTCTGGGAACGCCGCGCCATTGCCGTCCGCTACGCGCCGCTGGAGGCCGTGCGCGAGCTGGCCAAGGATCGCGACGAGGTCGTGCGCCGCGCCGTCGCCATGCGCCTGCCGCCCGACGAACTGATCGCCATGCGCCGCGATCCCGACCGCGAAGTGCGCATCACCGTCGCCCAGCGCATCGCGCCCGACGACTTGCTCAAGCTGGCCGACGACCCGGACTACATGGTGCGCATCGTCGTCGTGCGCCGCCTGCCGCACGGCAAGCTGGCGCGCCTCGCCGGCGACCCCGAGCGCGAGGTAAGGAAGACCGTCGCCCGGCGCCTGCCGTCCTTCGCCCTGGCGCGGCTGCTCGGCGACCCCGAAGCGGAGGTGCGGCGCATCGTCGCCGCCCGCGCCCTGCCCGAGGACGCCCGCCGCCTGCTCGCCGATCCGGACTGGACGGTGCGCCTCGCCGCGGCCGGCCGCGCCCCTCTGGATGATGTACGCATACTGCTCAACGACCCCGAAGCCGACGTGCGGCATGCCGCCTGGGCGCGCCTCGCCGCAAACCGCAGCCACCTGGAGCCATGATGAACACCCCTACCGCCGTGCCGGCCACGACATCGAACGATCTCAAGCGGGCCGTCGCCGAGTTGTGCGTGCGCGTCCCCGTATCCGCCGGAGCGGCGGGCCTGGCCCGGGAGCTGGCGCGCATCGCGCCTAAGCTGGTATTTCGCGAGGTGCTGCTGCGCGGCGGCTGGTACCGCCTCGGCGGCGTCGTCGATGGCGGCGGCAGCCGCATCGCCGACGACCTCGAACAATGGGCGGCGACGCAACTCGCCGCGCATGGCGATGATTTGCAGGCCTTCGCCGACGCCTATTCCGGCAGCGCCCTTAGGGCCACGCGGCTGACCGGCCGGACGCATTACCTCGTCGCGACCACGGGGCCGGCGGCGGCGGACTTCCTGCAGCTCGAGATCGAGGAATTGCAGGAGGCGGTCTGCCATACCCTGTTCGGCAACGACGCGCCGGCCAGCCTCGAAGACCTCATCGATCCGCTGCCCGCCGCCGCCAGGACCGTGCCGCTGCCGCTGGGCGAGCCCTTCTTTGCCTTGCGCCGCATCACCGACGTCGTCGAGTTCCTCCATCGCCTCGGCGCGCGCAAGCCCGAGCCGGAGCCGGTGCAGCGCTTCTTCGACGCCTGGCAGGTGAGCAGTGCCGGCCAGGCCACGCATCTAAGCAATCACTGGGTGCTGGCCGTGCGCGAGCACCTCGACCGCTACCGCCAACCGATCCTCCAGGCGACGCCGGTGGCCGCGCTAAACGGGCTGCCGCCGCGCTTCGAGAGCGTCTTCGGCGCGCAGGGCCTGGCCCTGCACGCGGCGCTGCAACGCTTCGACCGCCAGGCCGGCTACCCGATGGCCTGGTTCTTCCACATGCTGACGACCAAGACCGTGCCCCACGCCGTGGCCAGCGCGGTGATCGAGGACGTGCAGGCCGGCTTCAGCTACCTGCCCGAGCGCGACGTCAGCGTGCTCAAGGATTGGCTGCACCGGCCCTACGGATTTTAGGGTTCTAAGGATTTAGGCGGCTCGCCCATGTCGGCAGTCGCCGCAGCGCGGCCCGCCGCGAGGCCGCAGGCGGCGCCAGCTCATTCCGCAGCGGCCGTCGCGTCGAGCTCTTCGGCGAGGCAGCCGATCGGCAGGCCGAGGGTTTTCTCGGGGCCGGCCTCGAAGCGGACCAGGTAGATTTCCTGTTGCGGCAGTTCGGCGACGTGGCCGACATTGACGACCACGCCGCGCGTCCCGGCGGCCGCCAGCAGGGCGTAGGGCGCCACGTCCGGGATCAGGCTGGCGCCGTCCTCGGCCAGCTCGTCGTTGTAGAGATCGGTGGCGGCGAACACCATGTCGCCCATGTCGAATTTGCTCATTGCGTATCTCCGTTGATTTCCGTTCATAGCATCCTGCGCAGCACCTTCATCGTCGAAGTACCGAATCCGAGCCGCTCGTACAAGGCCAGTGCCCGAGTGTTGTCCCGGTCCGCCAGCAGGGTGACGCGGCTCATGCCGGCGTCGTGCGCCCAGTCGAGCACATGCTCGAGCAGCGCCCGGCCGTGACCGGCGCCGCGATAGGCTTGGGCGACGATCACGTCTTCGAGCAGCAGCACCGGCGTGCCCTGTACCGTGCTGATGGTGATCAGTGCATTGGCCATGCCGGCGACATGGCCGTCGATGCGCAGCACGAACAGGCGGCCGAGCGCCGGGTCGTCGAGGATCAGCCGCAGCCCGGCCAGCTGCCGCTCGCGCTGCGGGCGGAAGTCGCGCTCGAGGCTGAACAATTCGTGGAGCAGCTCGGCCATGGCCGGCAGGTCGGCGGCGCCGGCGAAGTCTATGACAGCGTTCATCTCGCCTCAGCCCATTCCGGAGCCTGGCCCGGACTCGATCCGGGGGGAACCCGGAATCCATTAGAAAACACCGCCAGGGAAACCCTGGGATTCCGGGCTCTGCCCTGGTGGGCAGCCCCGCAATGACGAATATCCTCGCTGAGGTCTTGCTGGCTGACGATCATGGCGAATCCGGTAGAGCGTAGCCGTAGGACTTGATCAGCGCCCGGACCTTGTCGCCGCGCAGGTAGTTCAGCAGCGCGGCGGCGGCCGGGTTGTTCTTGCCGCGCTCGAGCAGCACGGCGTCCTGGTGGATCGGCGGGTGCAGGTTGGCGGGCACCAGCCACGCCGATCCCCCGGCGATCCGGCCGTCCCTGTAGACCTGCGCCAGGGCGACGAAGCCGAGCTCGGCGTTGCCGCTGGCGACGAACTGGTAAGCCTGGGCGATGTTCTCGGCCTGGACGAACTTGGGCTGCACGGCGTCGAGCAGCTTGAGTGCCGTCAGCGTATCAACGGCGGCGGCGCCGTAGGGTGCGAGCTTGGGGTTGGCGATGGCGAGGTGTTTGAAGTCGCCTTTCCTAAGCACTTCGCCCCGGTCGTCGACGGTGCCGGGCTTGGCCGACCACAGCACTAGCTTGCCGATGGCATAAGTGAAGCGGCTGCCGGCGACGCCGCCGCCCTCCTTCTCGAGCCTGGCCGGCGTCTCGGCGTCGGCGGCGAGGAGGATCTCGAACGGTGCGCCGTTCCTGATCTGGGCGTAGAACTGGCCGGTCGAGCCGAAGACGAGCCGGGCCTGGTGGCCGCTGTCCCTCTCGAATTCGGCGGCGATCGCCTGCATCGGCGCGCTGAAGTTGGCGGCCACGGCGACCTGCACCTCGTCGGCGAACGCGGCGGCGGAGACCGCCAGAGCGGCGAGCGCGACGAGGTATCGCATCGTCGGCCGCCTCAGGTAGCGACGGCCAGGACGATGTGCGAGGCCTTGATCAGCGCGCAGGCCGGCACGCCTTGTTTGAGGCCGAGGCTGTCGATGCTGTCGTTGGTGACGACGGCGGCGACCGACTTGCCGCCGGCCAGGTCGATGACCACCTCGCCGTTGACGGCGCCCGCGACGCAGCGCGACACGACGCCGCAGAGCCGGTTGCGGGCGCTGGTCTTGAGCGCCGCGTCGGTGGTGACGATGACCCAGGGTGCCTTGATCAGCGCATAGGCTTCCACGCCGGGCGCCAGGGCCAGGTTGTCGACGCTCTCGTTGGTGATCACGGCGGCCAGCGTGTCGCCGCCGCCGATGTCGAGGATCACCTCGGCATTGACCGCGCCCCGCGTCAGCCGCATGACGGTGCCGAGAAACTGGTTGCGTGCACTTGTTTTCATGGTCCATCTCCCGATCGGTTGGAAATCGCGTAGAAACGGCCGAAACGACGCCCACCTCGGCAGCCGGCAGCGCCGACGAGACCGTGGCCTTAGCGGCGCCCCGGAGCGGTCATTGTGCGCCCCTGAGGGCGTCCTGACGGTCTTGCCGGAGCGGTGTTCGGCCGTGGCTCAATTTTCCGGCCCGAAGCAGAGCCGGTAATCGACGCACTCCGCGCAGTGCGGCGACTTGCAGATCGGCACCTCGGCGCGCTCGCAGAGCTGCCGGTAGAAGAATTTCTTCCACTTCATGTCGCCGACGTTCTTCGCCGCCAGCGCCGGGAAATGTTCGCCCATCAAGTCGGACAGGACCTTGCGGCTGGGCAGGCCCAGGTCCTGCCAGAGGTGGTTCTCGCCCATGCTGGCCGTGGCGATCGCGTAGGCCAGCCAGGCCTCCTGTTCGTCGCCCAGGGCACCGTGATCGAGCAGCAGTTCGACCAGTTCGTCGAATTCGTCCCAGCCGGCGGGGGCCGCCGCGCCGCCGCCGTTGCTCAGGGCGAGGCCGTCGAAATGTTGCTGCAGCATCTCCTGGAAGCGCGCTTCGGCGAGTCCCCGGATCAGCGGCTGCCGGCCCGCCTGCAAGGCCTTGGCCATCACGCCGGCGAAGGCGAGCGCCGCCGCTCGATCCGGGTGGCGGGCATGGGCGGCGAGGGCGGGGAGGGGCGGTGTCATGGCGGTCCCGATTCGTTGGAGTACTGTTTCGCTATAAGCAAGACTTTCGCCATGCGGCCAGGCCGGCAATCCGCGCCGCCTGGGCCTTGCCGGCCGGTCGGCGCTGTAGCGTTTCCGACAATCGCCCGGCGGCGCGCCGTACTTCGTCATGACGATTGCATCGTATGCGCCGTTGCGCCGGTTTTTCCGCTGCCGCGGCCGGACCCGGCGGGCCTTGCGGCGCCGCCGCGATTGTCGGGCACGCCGCCCGCTGTCGCGAATGCAACAGCGGCCGGGCCGGCTAAGGTCCTATGAATCATCGGCTTATCCCTGGCACGACGATTGCACGGTGAGACGCGAAAGGATGCCGCCATGAAGACCAGCGAGATTGCCGTCCTGCTCGACGAGCCGGCCTGCGCCCACAACAAGAAGGAGAAGTCCGGCTGCGCCCGGCCCAAGCCCGGTGCCACGGCCGGCGGCTGCTCCTTCGACGGGGCGCAGATCGCGCTGCTGCCGATCGCCGACGTCGCGCACATCGTGCACGGCCCGATCGCCTGCGCCGGCAGCTCCTGGGACAACCGCGGCACGCGCACCACGGGCCCGGCGCTCTATCGCATCGGCATGACCACCGACCTGACAGAACAGGACATCATCATGGGGCGCGGCGAGAAGCGCCTGTTCCACGCCATCAAGCAGGCCATCGACGACTACGCGCCGGCCGCCGTCTTCGTCTATGCGACCTGCGTCACGGCGCTGATCGGCGACGACCTGGAAGCGGTCTGCAAGTCGGCCGCCGAGCGCTGGGGGGTGCCGGTGGTGCCGGTCGATTGCGCCGGCTTCTACGGCACCAAGAACCTCGGCAACCGCATCGCCGGGGAAGCCATGCTGCGGCACGTCATCGGCACGCGCGAGCCCGACCCGGTTCCCGAGTCGGCGCGGCGGCCCGGCATCGCGGTGCACGACGTGACGCTGATCGGCGAGTACAACATCGCCGGCGAGTTCTGGCACGTCGCGCCGCTGTTCGACGAGCTGGGCCTGCGCATCCTCGCCACGCTGTCGGGCGATTCGCGCTTCAAAGAGGTGCAGACCATGCACCGCGCCGCAGCGAGCATGGTGGTCTGCGCCAAGGCGCTGCTCAACGTCGCCCGCAAGGTGGAGGAAGGCTGGGGCGTGCCTTACTTCGAGGGCAGCTTCTACGGCGTGGCCGACACCTCGCAGGCGCTGCGCGAATTTGCCCGGCTCCTAAAGGATCCCGACCTGGCGGCGCGCACCGAGGCGCTGGTGGCCCGCGAGGAGGCGAAGATCGACGCCGCGCTGGCGCCCTGGCGCGAACGCCTCAAGGGCCGCCGCGTACTGCTCTACACCGGCGGCGTCAAGTCGTGGTCGGTGGTTTCCGCGTTGCAGGATCTCGGCATGGAAGTCGTCGCCACCGGCACCAAGAAATCCACCGAGGAAGACAAGGCGCGCATCCGCGAACTGATGGGCGAGGACGCCCGGATGATCGACGACGGCAGCCCTAAGGCCTTGCTGTCGGCCTACAAGGATTACGGCGCCGACATCCTCATCGCCGGCGGACGCAACCTCTACACGGCGCTGAAGGCGCGCATTCCGTTTCTCGACATCAACCAGGAACGCGAATTCGGCTACGCCGGCTACACCGGCATGACCGAACTGGCCCGCCAGTTGGCGCTCTCGATCGAGAGCCCGGTCTGGCAGGCGGTCAGGAAACCGGCGCCGTGGGCGCAGAGCAAGCGGGCCGGGCTGCCGGTGACGGCCGCTTAGGACGCTTCCCGGCAGTCGGCACAAGGGCGGTCACGCGATCGACTCCCGGCTCGCGCTTCCTTCCGCCGCTCAGCCCGTTCCGTGCCGGCCGGTGTGGGACACGGCCATTTCTCCAGGCGGCGGGCCCGACAAGACCTTACCTATGTCGCAGGTTTTCGCGTTCTGCGCTCGAACAGCCGTTTTGATTTCGATCAATGGGAGGCGTCGTTTTTCCACGCAGTATTCGACCACCCCGTTTCCGCCAGCGCTTGCTGACGAAACCCATTTGCGGAGTGCCACGATCGACGCTCGCTCATCATCGCCGCTGGAGGGCTGCTTGAGGCTGCTGGCCATCCTGCTCGTTGCCCTCGGTCTGCCGCCGCATGCCGTGGCGACCGCGGCTGGCCCGGGCGGGGACGGGGCGGGCAGTGCGGTGACGATCCGCGTCGTCGGCGGCGGCTGGGGCAGTGGCGAGGTCGCCGATATCCAGCGGGTCCTCGATGTCGTTGCCGCCGTGTTCCCGGCGCAAGACCCAGATGGGCGGCGAATCGCCGTCAGGGTCGCGCACCGCTACGGCAATCCGATGGTGTCTTACGAGCGCGGCGCCGCCGGCGAGTACCTGATGTACCTGACGGCGCGGGACGAGCGCTGGTACCAGTTTGCTTACCAGTTCTCCCACGAGTTCTGCCACATCCTGTCGCATTTCGATCGCAAGGGCAGCGGTGGAGAAATCGTTCGCGACAATCAGTGGTTCGAGGAAGCCGTCTGCGAAACGGCCTCGCTCTACGGCCTGAGGCAACTCGCCTCGACCTGGGATGCCGCGCCGCCCGACCCGCGCTGGGCCGGCTACGGGCACAATTTCCGCGACTACGCCGATCTGCTCCTCGCCGAACCGCATCGGCAGCTCCCGCCCGAGCGGACGCTGCTGCAGTGGTTTGGCGAGAATCGCGACAACCTGCGCCACGATCCGTATCAGCGGACCAAGAACGAGCTCGTGGCCAACACGCTGCTGCCCCTGTTCGAACAGCAGCCCGGCAATTGGGCCGCCCTCGGCTTTCTGAACGCCGACCGCCCCACCACCGCCAAGAGCTTCGGCGAGTACCTGTCGGCATGGCAGGGCGCCTGCCCGGAACGCCTGCGGGCCTTCGTCGCCCGGGTCGAAGGAATTTTCGGCCTCATCGAAGAGCCTAAGGTCGCGGCTCTTCAATAGTTGCGCCAAGCCTCACGGCCTAAGACCGCTCCATCCTTCGTCCTGCGAGGGGCTTGGCGGAAATCAGAAACCCGTCGAATCGCTGGCCTGCCGCATCGTCTGCAGCCGGTAGTTCAGTTCATCGACGTAACGATCGAAGCGGGCGGAGCCGGTGTCGAGTCCCATCACCGGTCCCGGCTTCCCGGCATCCGCGTCGAGCCGCTGGGCCAGATAAGCGAGATAGGCGCTGAAGCCCGGCGGCAGTGATGACGCCATCATGGCGGTGCCGGCCGGATAGGCATCGGCATGGACCCACGGATAAAGGTGCTGATTGGTTTCGGCGACGTAACTGTCGAAGCTCGCGGTTCCGTTGTCGGCGGCGATCGGGTCCTGCCGGACATCCCCATAGATCAGTTGCAGGCGCTGGCCGAGTTCCGTCGTGTATTGGTCGAACCACCTCGAGCCGGTGTCGTTCGCAATTGCCGGGGCGGCCAGGAAGGCCATGGATACGCTTGCCGCGCAGGCGGCGGCGTGACACAGACGCGCTATTCCGTTCATGATCGATTCCTCGCGGTCTTGTTGCTGTGGAGTGGTCGGATACCGCCCCCCGACCAAGGTCACGGAGGGCCGCAACCGCCACTGTCCCGCCTTGACAGCTCGGCTGTCGCCGTAGCGCGCGGGAACATGCTTCACACTAGGCCAAGCTCGCGGCCGCAACAACCATTCGAGCGGCGACGTTATCTCCGGCCTCGACACGCCCTGGAACCGCGGCTGTTTCGTGATCACGCCGGATCTCTAAGTCCCGGCGGGGTACCCACAATCTCAAGCCGATCGAGCATGGGCACGCTGCGGCGGGGAAGCAAAGCTGGAACGTAGAGCCCGTAACTCGCGGCGCCATAAATGGCCTAATGGCATACATCTAAAGCGAGTCATGTCCCTGGGTGTGGTGTGTAAGTACATGATCCGTAATGGCAAAGACTTGCATATTGGCAAAAATTTTGCAGGTTTACTTAACCGGTTTTACGTCTAGCATGTAATCTCCGGTCAGTGATCGGTCCGCCCGGACCGATCCGTTTAGCCACCGCGGAAGGAGACAGGAATGATCTACGCAGCGCCCGGCAAACCTGATGCCAAACTTCACTACAAGGCCAAGTACGACAACTTCATCGGCGGCAAATGGGTTGCGCCGGTCAAGGGCCAGTACTTCGACGTTATCACCCCCATTTCCGGAAGAACCTACACCAAGGTCGCCCGTTCGAGCGCCGAAGACATCGAACTGGCCCTGGACGCCGCCCACGCCGCCGCCGACAAGTGGGGCCGTGCCGCGGCAGCCGATCGCGGCAACGCCCTGCTCAGGATCGCCGATCGCCTCGAGCAGAATCTCGAACTGCTGGCCTACGCCGAATCCGTCGATAACGGCAAGCCGATGCGCGAAACGCTGAATGCCGACATTCCGCTGGCCATCGATCATTTCCGCTACTTCGCCGGCTGCCTGCGTGCCCAGGAAGGCTCGCTGAGCGAGATCGACGAAAACACCGTGGCTTATCACTTCCACGAACCGCTCGGCGTCGTCGGCCAGATCATTCCCTGGAACTTCCCGATCCTGATGGCGGCCTGGAAACTGGCCCCGGCCATCGGCGCCGGCAACTGCGTGGTCCTCAAGCCCGCCGAATCGACCCCGATCAGCATCCTGATCCTGGCCGAACTGATCGCCGACGTGCTGCCCCCCGGCGTGCTCAACATCGTCAATGGCTACGGCCGCGAAGCCGGCATGCCGCTGGCCACCAGCAAACGCATCGCCAAGATAGCCTTCACCGGCTCGACCAGCACGGGTCGGGTGATCGCCCAGGCCGCCGCCAACAACCTCATTCCGGCGACGCTGGAATTGGGTGGCAAGTCGCCGAACGTCTTCTTCGCCGATGTCGCGGAACAAGACGACGACTTCCTCGACAAGGCCATCGAAGGCCTGGTGCTGTTCGCCTTCAACCAGGGCGAAGTGTGCACCTGTCCGTCGCGCGCCCTGATCCACGAGTCGATCTATGACAAATTCATGGAACGGGTGCTGCCGCGGGTCGCCGCCATCAAGCAGGGCAACCCGCTGGATACCGAAACCATGATGGGTGCCCAGGCCTCCAGGGAACAACTGACCAAGATCATGGCCTACCTGGATCTGGGCAAGCAGGAAGGCGCCCAGTTACTGATCGGCGGCGGCCAGACCCATCTGCCGGGCGAACTGGGCGACGGCTTCTACGTCCAGCCGACCCTGTTCAAGGGCCACAACAAGATGCGCATCTTCCAGGAGGAAATCTTCGGCCCGGTGCTGGCCGTGACCACCTTCAAGAACGAAGCCGAAGCGCTGGAAATCGCCAACGACACCCTCTACGGTCTCGGCGCCGGCGTCTGGTCGCGCGACAAGAATACCGCCTATCGAATGGGCCGTGCCATCAAGGCCGGCCGGGTGTGGACCAACTGCTACCATGCCTATCCGGCCCACGCCGCTTTCGGCGGCTACAAGGAATCCGGGATGGGCCGCGAGACGCACAAGATGATGCTGGATCACTACCAGCAGACCAAGAACCTGCTGGTCAGCTACAGCCCGAGCAAGCTTGGCTTCTTCTAGCCGGCGACACTTCGCGCCCTTGGATCGGGCATGACGGGGGCGGGCAACCGCCCCCTTTTCTTGGAGACAAGCATGGTTGAAAAAGTCATCGCCACCGAAGCGGCCCTGGAACTGATCGAGCATCTGAAGAAGATCCACGGCCCGGTGATGTTTCACCAATCCGGCGGCTGCTGCGACAACAGCGCCGCCAACTGTTTCCTGCCGGGCGAAATCACCATCGGTGCCGGCGACGTGTTCCTCGGCGAAATCGGCGGCTGTCCTTTTTACATGAGCAAGTCCCAGTACGAGTACTGGAAGCATACCCAGTTGATCATCGACGTCATCGACGGCCACGGCGGCGGCACCTTCTCGTTGGAGGGACCGGAAGGCAAGGCCTTCCTTACCCGCTCGCGGGTCTTTAGCGATGCCGAATGGGCCGCGCTCGAGGCGACCGGAACCGTTTGAGGACGAGCCGCCTCACGTCTCCAGCAATCGATTCATCGCCCTAAGTCGATGCGCCATGATACGCATAAGCTCGAGGGCAAACCCAGGAGTTTCCGTGACGAGGAAATTGAAACGTCTTTCGTCCACGCAGGCAAACTCGCAGTCGGTAACCGCCTCTACCGTGGCAGAGTGCGGTTCATGATCGACGAGCGACATCTCGCCGACCACGGCCCCAGGCCGCAGGCGCTCGATCTCCCGACCGCCAATCAAAATCCGTGCCTCCCCATAGACAAGCACATACATCAGACCCGACCGTTCTCCCTCGATAAAGAGTGGAGTCCCGGCGCGGAGTGCCACCAAACGCGGATCGTTCCGGAATAGCGCATAGCAGAGCATTTGACATCGCCCGAGAATAACTTTCGTAATAGATTCTATGCCGTATCAAGTGACCTTTGTGTTACAGCCAAAGAGTGCGTGCGAAACGGCTCTCCGATATCAAGCCATCTCATGACGCAGCGTTGCGCGCGCAAAGTGAAGTCTCCGCCGCCTCGGGCAGCGGAGACGGGAAAAACGTTCTTACCTGATCCAGCCGCGGCACATACTGGGCCCGGAAGATGGCTACCTTTGAAGCGGTTGGCCGGTGCCGGGGTCGAGGATCAGTACCCGTCCGTCGCCATCGTTGCGCCGGCTATTACCACGCCGGGCGTCGTCATCGCGGTTGAAGTCGAACGAGCCGTTGAGCGCGCCCGCGACCTGGTCGAAGGAGCCGCCCTGCGCGACGGTTTTCGGCGAGGCTTGGTCGATCCGCCCGAGATTGAAGTTGTCCTCGATGAAGCGCAGGACCGAGGACTGATCCGTCACCGTGTGGTCGACGTAATTCTGGCGCGTATAGGGCGAGATCACCAGGAACGGCATCCGCGGGCCGTAGCCGCATCGTCCATGCACCTGGCCGGCGAGCGGAACGCCGCACTGGCCGGTGCCGGTGAGCGCGTCCGAACTCGAAGGCAGGGCGCCGAGCGCCGAGGCGTTGACGAGGGGCGGATAGACATGGTCGTACCAGCCGTCGGAATCATCGTAGAGGACGATGATTGCGACGTCACCCCAGTATTCCGACTGCATGACTGTGTTCACGACCTGCACGATGAAGTGCTGCTCGAGGAGCGGATCGGAATATTGCGCATGGCCGTCCATGAAGCCCGGAGCCTTCAGGAAGGTGACGGCCGGCAGAGTCACGCCCGGCTGAAAGCCGGCGATGTCGTAGGTCCGGCTGGTCGCGCCGCTCACCGAGTTGACCTTGAAGAGCGCGCTAAGGTCATATTGGTGATTGGCCTGGTCGGTGAAGCCGACCTTGGCCGGCGAGGTCGGCGGCAGATGATTGAGATTCTGCGTCGTGGGGAAGTAGTTGAACGGCTCGTGATGACCGATGTAATCCTGCTTCACCGAGCCGTCGCTCGCCATGTGGATCGAATTGCAGTTGCTGAAGCCGCCTTGGAACCAGCCCCAGCTCACGCCCTTGGCGTTGAGGAGGTCGCCGACATTCTGGCTCGGATTGCCGAGCGCCGCTTGGGCCGAGCCGAGCGGATTGCAGATGTCGCCGAAGGGGCGGGGATCACCGACGATCGAACCCCCGCCGGTGCTGCCATTGGTATCGCTGCCCGCCACGGTCACGGTCGCGGTCCCGCTGGCTCCGGTCGTCTGATTGATGCCCGGCACCGGGCCGAAGCCCGTCTGGGTGGTGCCGGTGACGCCGTGGGTATTGCCCGAGATCAGGTTGATGGCCCCCGGCGAAGACGGCCCGTAGGTCGTGCCGAAGGAATTGTCGCTCATCGCGAAATGCTGTGCGTAGTTCCACAGCGCAGTGACCGTGTTGCCGTCGAAATAGCCCATCACCGTCGACCTGTCCGGCGCGCAATTGGCAGCTGCGGAGCTGAGCTTTTGCACCACGAGGTCCATCTGGCCGGCGTGGTAGGCCGCCTGTTCGTCGGTGTAGTTGTGGTCCTGATCGCAGGTGGTCGCCTGATTGCGGCCGAGGCGGAAGGGCTGAATGGTGCCGGTGCCCGCGGCATTGAGGGTCGGGTTGTTGGGCGGGGCGGCGGGGCCGGTGAGCAGCCCGTCGACCGCGGGTGTATCCGGCGCAGCCTCGAAGACCGGCTCGCCGGCGGTGGTGTTCGCGGCGAAGGGATATGTCGCGAAGTAATGGTCGAAGGAGACGTTCTCCTGGAAGATGACGATGACGTGCTTGATCGGCGTGGTCGTCTCGGTGTTGCTCGCCAGGCTCGGCAAAGCAAAGCCGGTCGCAACGATTGTCGCCGCAACAAGCGGCCCGAGCCGCCTCAACCATGGAAGGTCGATGATGGTCTTTAGTTGGTCCGCGCCGGTCGGAACCTTGGGCTCTTCGATTGGACCGGCGCGCATGATGCTCGCTGCGCATGGAGTTGCAAGAGATTTTGTCATGAGGACAGTCTCCAAAGTTTGGTATTTCGATCGGGATGCTTTCGGCTTCGATGTCCGTACGTAAAGCCGCAGAACGACGCTAACGCAAGCGTGTTTCACGATGATGACCACGCGCACCAAGGTAACCGTCGGCAAGAACGGATCGTGCAGTGCGGCGCCCGCAACGGGCCAACGACCAACGGGTCGGTCGCGCCTGTCGGGCGCCCGACCACTGCACGGCGACGCAGTTGCGTCGGTGGCTGCGCAACAAGTACTAAGTCAGACGAAGCCGGGGCGGAACCTATCCACTCGCACCTCTACAGGTACTTTGGGCTCGTACGCATGAGCGCGCGAGGGCGTAGGCTTGAAGTGTTGTCCGAGAGCCGAGCGCGGGAAATCTGCACGTCCGCTGCGCGGCTTCAATCGCAGAGCAAAGTCTCGCCGGCGCGCACGCGATCGCCCGGATGCACCCGGACGTTCATGCCTTGGCGCCATGGAAGGATCAAGTCCACCTGTGAGCCGATGCGGATCATGCCGACGATCGTGCCTTTTGCCACCCTGTCGCCCGGCTTGATCTCCATTTCAGAAACCGGCTCCGATGGCCCGGTTTGGATTCCAAGACCCTCGAATTCGAGGGTTGTTCATGATCCAGACTTGCAAGCGGTCACCGGGGAAAATCGTCATTCCTGGACTGCCCGCCAGAACCCGCCCCGGACTTGATCCGGGGGCAGAGCCCGGAAGCCGTGGGAATATCGGACGTGTTCGCTGGATTCCGGGTTCCGCTTCGCGGCCCCGGAATGACGTGTCGAGGTTCGTTGATAGTCAGGCTGGTTTTCGTCTGTCATCGCCTCACGTCGAATTATGCCGGGGATTTGCGCTCCGGCAGACTTCGCCGTGGAATACCCGCCGTGGCTACCGAGCTGTCGCGCGTCTTCCATCGCCGACCGCCTTGTCGCAATTGCGACAGCGGCGGATTTCACTAACTCCATGATTCCAGGCGCTTGCGAGGCTGGCACACGGCTTGCGGAGTAGGGCGCAAGTCCATCTTTTGTGCCGCCTCCGACATGGCCGAAATCCTCAAACGCGTGAAACCGCTGGCGGTGAATCCGCTCAAGGCGAGTCAGCCGGTCGGCGCGGCGCTGGCCTTTCTCGGGCTGCGCAACGCGATCCCGATGCTGCACGGTTCGCAGGGTTGCACGGCCTTCGGCAAGGTGTTCCTCGTGCGCCATTTTCGCGAGCCGATCCCGCTGCAGACCACGGCCATGGACCAGATTTCGACGGTGATGAATGCCGATGAAAATGTCATCGAGGGCCTGAGGTCGATCTGCGACAAGAGCCGGCCGGAGCTGATCGGCCTGCCGACGACCAGCCTTTCGGAAGTGCAGGGCAGCGACATCAAGCGCCTGGTGCGCGAGTTCCGCGCCCGCCACCCGCAGTACGCCGAGATCGCCGTGGTGCCGGTCAATACGCCCGACTATTCGGGCTGCCTGGAGTCGGGCTTCGCGCTGGCCCTGGAAGCGATCGTCGATGTCGTCGTGCCGGAGACGCGCCATGCCGGCCGGCGCCGCAAGCAGGTCAATGTGCTGGCGGCGTCGATGCTGACGCCGGGTGACATCGAGACCATCAAGGAGTGGATCGAGAGCTTCGGCCTGCGTCCGGTGGTGCTGCCCGACATCGGCGATGCCCTCGACGGGCACCTGGTCGATAGCGAGTTCACGCCGCTGACGCTGGGCGGCACGCCGCGCGCCGAGATCGCCACGCTGGGCGAATCGATCGCCACGCTGGTGATCGGCCGCTCGCTGTCGCGCGCCGCCGATCTCCTCAAGGCGCGCAGCGGCGTGCCGGATTTCCGCTTCGACCACCTGATGGGGCTCGACGCCGGCGATGCCTTCACCCAGACGCTGGCCGAACTGTCCGGCCAGCCGGTGCCGGATCTGCTGGAGCGCCGCCGCGCCCAGTTGCAGGACGCGATGGTCGATACGCATTTCATGCTGGGCACGGCGCGCATCGCCCTGGCCCTCGACCCCGACATGCTCTTGGCATTCTCGGCGTTCTTTGCCGGCCTGGGTGCCGAGATCGTTGCCGCGGTGGCGCCGGCACGCGCCGCGGTGCTCGCCGAGCTGCCCTGTGCCGCGGTGCAGATCGGCGACCTCGAAGACCTGGAGCGTGCCGCGGGCGCCGCCGGGGCCCGGCTGCTGGTTTCCAACTCGCATGCCGCGCAGGGCGCCGAGCGCCTCGGCATCCCGCTGTTGCGCGCCGGCTTTCCGCAATACGACTGGGTGGGCGGCTATGCGCGCGGCTGGGTCGGCTATCGCGGTGCGCGCCAGGCCTTGTTCGACATCGCCAACCTCCTACTGGGACAGCACCATGAAATCCCTGCCTATCGATCCGTCTTCCGCACCGAGCAAGACCGGCCGCAAGCTCGCCCTGGCGTGGTCCGCCACTGACGTCGTGCCGGCCATGCTCAAGGTCGCTTTCGCCACCGACGACCGCATCGCGGTGAACCAGCACTTCGGCGCGACGCTCGGCTTCGCCATCTACGCGCTCGACGGCGAGCATGCCCGGCTGGTGCAGGTGTCCGAGTTCGCCGAAGAGAGCATGGACGGCAACGAGAACAAGCTCGCCGACAAGATCGGGGCGCTGGAGGGCTGTGCCGCCGTCTATTGCCTGGCGGTCGGCGGTTCGGCGGTGCGCCAGTTGATGGCGTGCGGCATCCAGCCGGTGCGGCTCGACGACGAGGTGACCATCGAGGCGCTGCTGGTGCGCCTGCGCACGGCCATACGCGAAGGCGGCATCGCCTGGATCGACAAGCTGGTCAAGCGCGGCGGCGACGGCAGCCGCTTCGACCGCATGGCCGAAGAGGGCTGGCAGGAATGATCGACCAGCCCGTAGGGCGCAGGACGCCACAAGGTGGCGGTCCCGAGCGTAGCGAGGGATGGGCCGCAGGCCCACACAGCGTCGAGCGCAGCGGCCAGGTGGTCGGCTTCGACGGCGAGTTGGCGCGGATCCGCCTGGAGAGCGCCGCCGGCTGCGGCGGCTGCGGCAGCCGCGGCACTTGCGGCTCGGGCGGCCGGGCGGCGCAGGTGGTTCGCATGCGCCTGCCGGGCCACGCGCGACTCGGCGATCGCGTCACCGTCTCCATGCCATCGTCATCGGTGGCGCTGGCCGGGCTGCTCGGCTACCTATTACCGCCGGGCTGTTTGCTGCTCGGCACCATCATCGCCGCCGGCCGTTACGAGGGCGATGCCGCGGCGGTGCTCGGCGCCGGGCTCGGCCTCGTCGCCGGCCTGCTGCTGGCGCGGCTGATTGCCTATTTCGCCTTGGGCCGCGGTGCCAATCCCGCGGTCTGCGGGCCCGATTCACATCCCGGAGAACATCCATGAGTGCAGTTGCCGCCCCCGCCATTACCGGCGATCCGATCCTGGAAACCGATTTCGTCAAGGAGATGGTGCGCCAGATGCGCGCCCTCGACAGCTACGGCCAGTACGACGGCCAGCCGGCCGAGAAACTGCTGGCGCCCTTCGTCCTGACCCGCGAGCGCAAGGCGGAAATTCCGCTGATCGGCGATCCCGACGAGACGACGCTGGCGCGTATCAAGGCTTTCTACAATGCCATCGCCGTATTGATCGAGAAGGAATGCAAGCTGATGGCCGTGCCCTTGATCCACCTGACCCACGAAGGTTTCGGCCGCGGGCTGATCACCGTCGGCAAGCTGGTGGTGCTCGACCGCACCCTGCGCGACGTGCATCGTTTCGGTTTCGAGAGCCTGTCGAAGATGAAGACCGAGGCCGACAAGTATTTGTCGGTGGCGCTCGAAATCGTCGGCAAGTATTCCGAAGTTGCCGGACTCTGAGTCCATGAGCGAGGAAGAGCTCAAGGACCTCGACAAGGACGTGAAGAGGCTCAAGCGCATCGCCAGCGAATGGGCCGCGAAGATGCACGACCTGGTCGAGGAACGCCTGCCGGCGGCCTACCAGGACATCCCCGGCCTGGCGCAGTCGACCTACGACGCGTGCCGGGCCTGGGCCGAAGCCAATACCCGTTTGACCAATATCCAGAAAGGATAAGACGATGGCCGCAACTGCCGAGACCCGGGGCGGTACGCCCTGGACGCCCGAGTTCGTCGAGGCGATCAACCCGAAAGTCTGCATCGGCTGCGGCCGCTGCTTCAAGGTCTGCCCGCGCGACGTACTGACCCTGGTCGACCGCGGCGAGGACGATGGAGTCGACGACGAGGATTGGGACGACGAGGACGCCAAGGCGATGATGACCGTCAAGAATCCGATGGACTGCATCGGCTGCGGCGCCTGCGGACGCACCTGCCCGAAGGGCTGCTTCACCTTCGTCGCCGCCTAAGTCTAAGTGGAATCGGGACAGCCCGCTGCCGCGCTCGCGCAGCGGGTGCGACAGGGCCGGGCCGCTGGCGAGGCGGCATTGGCGGCGCTGGTTGCGGAAGCGGCCGGGGCCGGCATCGCCATGGTCCGGCCGGCCTGGGATGCAGGGAGTTTCGCCTTGCAGCGCGATCCCTGCAGCGGCGAGGACAGCCTTGTCGCGAGCTTCGTCGTCGACGCCCGTCGCGGCAGCGTCTGCCTGCGGCCCGACGGTTCGCTGTATGCCGAGTTCGACATATGCGAACCGCATCCATCGCGGCCCGGCCTGTGGATCGATGCCGTAGTGACTTGGGGACGGCCGCCGCAACTGAAGAGCGAAGCGCGCCTGCTGGCGATGCCGCCGGAGGCCTGAGCGTGCCTGCGGCGCCGCGCCTGATCCTCTACCACAAGCAGAAGACCAGCGCCCGCACGCGCTTCCTCCTTTTCGCCGACGGCGTGCTGGCCTTCGCGCCGCTGCCGGCAGCGTCCTCGGTGCGCGAGGATCTGTGCGCGGTGCTGCCGCATCCCGCCGCCTGGCTGCAGCAAGCGGAGATCCGGCTGGGCCTGGCGGCCGGCGCCTTGCGGTCGGAGCCGGAGTTCCAGGCCGAAGTGGCAACGCCGGACGGCAACGTGCCGGTGCTGCTCGCCGAATTCACCGCCATCGATCCGCCCTTCGCCGCCGCCGAGACGGCGGGCGGGCGTTTCATCGCCATCACCGAGGCGCGCGGCCTGCCGGCCGTGGAACTGGAACTGCTGCGCCGCGCCTACGAGGTAATCCTCGGCTAGGAGAGACGGGGCGCGCATGAGGCGGCGCACTGAGCCGTGGCCAGCTTGGGCGTGCCCCGGACGGATGATTGGTAGCGGGCCGCCCGTGAAACGATGCGTTGGCCCCTGCTGGCTTCAGGCCGACGGCCTACTTCCAGTTCAAGTTCAACTTGCGGCGCGACGCTGCGCAGTCGCGCAAATAGAGGTTGATGAGGCTTTGGTACGGAATGCCAACCTCATCGGAAAGAGACTTGAAGTAGCTGATTGATTGCTCGTCCAAGCGAATGGTGACCTGCTTCTTCAACTGAGAAGCGTAGGGATTTTTCCTGGCAGCGGAGAAGTCATATTCGTTTCGCATGAAGCACCTTTATCGGTAGGAGTGCATCTCCCTGGAGCTTGCCTTGCGGGCCGAAATGATCCGGATGACTCCGGGGTCACTCAGGTAGCAGTGGCAGACAACCAGGACTCTCAGCGCAGCGCTCAAGCCGAGCAGGATGAAACGGTCTTCGTCCTCAGAATGGTCGGGATCGGCGATCAGCTTGGCGCGTTCGTCGTAGAAGGCGGATTTTGCCTCCTCGAATCTCACGCCGTGCTTCTTGAGGTTGGCAGCCGCTTTACGTTCATCCCACTCGAAGTGCAAAGCGCTCATCGGCTAAGTGTAGTTACATTGTAGTGTGATGACAAGCGGAGAACGTCGTGCATGGATGAGGGCGATGCGTTCTCGCGGGCGCCGCCGTAGGTCAAGGCTCGGCGCGTCGCCTCATACTCCCGCGCCCTTCGGGTCCCCCCTTGCGCCGCACCGCCGGACTATCCTTGTTTGATTGTTGCCTTTGCGACAAGCCGTCATCGGCAGCAAAGCCGCATCCCTGCTGGGTTTGCAGGCCACCAAGCCAATGGCACGGCGATTGCAAGGCATAGGCCACATCCAACGCAGGAGACCCTAATGATCGCCTTCACTCCCACCGCCGTTAAGGCCATCCGCCGCTTCATCAAGGGCTCGGAAACGCCGGTCGCCGGCCTGCGCCTGTTCGTTTCCGGCGGCGGCTGTTCCGGCCTCCAGTACGGCCTGCGCCTCGAAGCGACGCCGGACGCCGAGGACTTCGTCGTCGCCGGCGACGGCTTCACCATCCTCATGGATCCGATGAGCCAGCCGCTGCTCGAAGACGTCACGGTCGATTTCGTCGACAGCATGGTCGAGACCGGCTTTAGGTTCGACAACCCCAATGCTGCGGCCGCCTGCGGCTGCGGCAAGTCGTTTTCACTCTGAGGAGCGCGGCCATGTGGGACTACTCGGACAAGGTTCGCGAACATTTCTTCAACCCGCGCAATGCCGGTCCGCTGGAGGGCGCCAACGCCGTCGGCGACGTCGGCTCGATCAAGTGCGGCGACGCCCTTAGGCTGATGCTGAAGGTCGATCCGGCCAGCGAATGCATCGTCGATGCGCACTTCCAGACCTTCGGCTGCGGTTCGGCGATCGCCTCGAGCTCGGCACTGACCGAGATGATCAAGGGCAAGACGCTCGACGAGGCGCTCAACGTGACCAACCAGGAAATCGCCGATTTCCTCGACGGCCTGCCGCCGGAGAAGATGCACTGTTCGGTGATGGGCCGCGAGGCCCTGCAGGCGGCCGTCGCCAACTATCGCGGCGAGACCTGGCACGACGACCACGAGGAAGGCGCGATGATCTGCAAGTGCTTCGCCATCGACGCGGTGATGATCGAGGACGTGGTGCGGGCCAACAATCTATCCACCGTCGAGCAGGTGACCAACTACACCAAGGCCGGCGGCGGCTGTTCGAGTTGCCACGAGGGCATCGAGGAAATCCTCGCCCTGGTGGCCGAGGAACGTTGCACTGCGCCGGTCGCCGAGGTCAAGCCGACGCCCGCCGACGTGCCGGTCGGCAAGGCCAAACTGACCAATTTCCAGCGCATGCGCAAGATCGAGGAGACCATCGAATCGATACGCCCGATGCTGCAGCGCGACCACGGCGACGTCGAGATCGTCGAGGTCGATGGCAAGAACATCTACGTCAATCTCCAGGGCGCCTGCCAGGGCTGCATGATGGAGGCGGCGACCCTCTCCGGCATCCAGACGAAACTGGTCGAGGCGCTCGGCGAGTTCGTGCAGCTCCTCCCGGCCGGCATGCTGGCGGCGCGCGGAGCCTGACATGGCGCCCATCTATCTCGACAACAACGCCACCACGGCCTGTGATCCGGCCGTGGTGCAGGCCATGCTGCCGTACTTTACCGAGCAGTTCGGCAATCCTTCCTCGATGCACAGCTTCGGCAATAAGGTCGGCCAGGCGTTGAAGGAAGCCCGCGGCCGCGTGCAGCAGTTGCTCGGCGCCGAGCACGATTCGGAGATCGTGTTCACCTCCTGCGGCACCGAGTCCGACTCCACCGCCATCTTGTCGGCGCTGAAGGCCCAGCCAGAGCGCAACCAGATCATCACCACCGCCGTCGAGCACCCGGCGATCCTGACGCTCTGCGACTACCTGGAGAAGGAGGGCGTGGCCGTGCATCGCCTCGGCGTCGACAAGCGCGGCCGGCTCGACCTGGACGAATACCGGTCGCTGCTCTCGCCGCGCACCGCCGTCGTCTCGGCGATGTGGGCGAACAACGAGACCGGCACGCTGTTCCCGGTCGAGCAGATGGCCGAGATGGCGCACGCCGTCGGCGCCATGTTCCACACCGACGCCGTGCAGGCGGTCGGCAAGCTGCCGATCGTCCTAAAGAACACCCAGATCGACATGCTCTCGCTGTCCGGCCACAAGCTGCACGCGCCCAAGGGCGTCGGCGTGCTCTACCTGCGCCGCAACACGCGCTTCCGTCCGCTGCTGCGCGGCGGCCACCAGGAGCGCGGCCGGCGCGCCGGCACCGAGAATTCGGCCTCCATCGTCGGCCTCGGCGTGGCCGCGCAACTGGCCCTCGAGCATATGCCATTCGAGAACAGCGAGGTCAAGCGTCTGCGCGGCCGGCTCGAGGCCGGCATCCTGGCGCAGGTGCCGCGGGCCTTCGTCACCGGCGATCCCGGCAACCGCCTGCCCAACACCGCCAACATCGCCTTCGAGTTCGTCGAGGGCGAGGCGATCCTGCTGATGCTCAACAAGCAGGGTATCGCCGCGTCGTCCGGCTCGGCCTGCACCTCGGGATCGCTCGAACCCTCGCACGTCATGCGCGCCATGGGCATTCCGTACACGGCCGCGCACGGCACGATCCGTTTCTCGCTGTCGCGCTACAACACGGAAAGCGAAATCGACCGCACCATCGCCGCCGTGCCGCCGATCATCGCCCAGCTGCGCAAGCTGTCGCCCTATTGGGGCGAGGCGGGCCCCGTCGATCAGGCCGAAGCGGGCTTCGCGCCGGCCTATGCCTGAGCGCGACGAGCCATCAGGCGGCGGTAAGCGTCAATAGGATATCGGCATACCAGGCGCAGTTCAGGCCGAGCGCCTCGTCAAGCTCCTGGTCGCGCGTGCCCATGTCGAGCCGTGCCGAGTGGACGCCGAGCAGCATCCACGGCAGGTCGCCGTGCGCCGCGGTCGGTTCGGCGATGCGCTTCACCACCGGCGCGCCGCTGCCGCCGCGGTGGGTGCGCGCATCGGTGAGAAAGTAGCCCTCGCCCTGGAAGCGCAGGCCGAACGATGAGGCGATTCCGGCCTGCCGCACCACCGGCAGGTGATGCAGCGTGTCGTGGAAACCGAGCGGAAAGCCCACCACCAGCACCGACGAGCCGACCTCGACCGGTTCGCTCGGCTCATGCAGGTGGGGCGGTCCGAAGGCGCGGTAGACGGCGGTGGCGGGCAGCGCCGCGCGCTCGATCTCGATGACCGCCACGTCGATCTCGCCGGCCGAGTCGAGGCCCTGGCGCCAGATGCTCTTGCCGTTGCGGTAAAGCGGAATCGAAAAGCCGACGGCGCGGGTCATGTTGACCGGGTCGATGTGCACATCGATGGCGAGGCGATCCGGGAAATGCTTGCTCGGTTCGTCGAGCATCACGTGCCGGCTCGTCACCAGGAACAGCCGCTGGTCGCGCTCGAAGAAAAAACCGCTGGCATTGGTCAGCGCGTTCTGCCCATCGTAGGTGAAGACGGCTACGGCGGTCAGGAGGAGGGATTCGATCATCGAGGGTATCCGTATTTACTGATTGATTGATCTGGTCTTGCGCAGCACGGCGAAGAAGCTGCCGTCTCGAGGCGAAGGCGCTGTTGCTCGCCGATGCGGCCGGCGGCTGCCATGGCCGGCGCCACAAGACGCCGGACTGAACGAGCGGAAGCTCGCTCCGAAGCAAACCTTCGGCATTGCCGGTGTTTCGGCAGGGGGCGGCCGGAGTGGTCAGTCGAGCGCGACATCGTTAATATCCCGGCTTGGAGATCAGTCGATTTCACTATCGGGAGAACCATCATGAATGACATCAACTTCAAGCGCGAGATCCTGGACAGCGTCGATCATGCAATCGAACGTGCGACTAAGGCATTGTCTGCCGAAGGGTTCGGTATTCTTACCCGAATCGACATGCACAGCAAGATCAAGGAAAAGACCGGCAAGGACATTGTCCCGACCGTGATTCTCGGAGCCTGCAATCCCAATCTGGCCTATGAGGCCTACGTTGCCAATTCCGACGTCGCCAGCCTGTTGCCGTGCAACGCCGTCATCCGCGAAGTGGCGCCCGGGAAGATTTCGCTGGAATTCGCGGCGCCCACCGGCATGATGCGGATTCTAGGGGACCCGCTGCTGACCGAGCTTGCCAAGGAGGCCGATACGCGGCTACAGAGAGCGTTGGCGAATGCCTAGGTCGAACGCCCGACGATAGGCCGGCGGCCCGCGATAATGATGATGTCATCGGTCCGCAGCGGGTCCGCCCGAAACCTGGCGGTCGTTGAGTGGAGCATGGCCCTTCATGTCCGCAGGACGTCCTGCACCATGCCAAGTGGATATAATTACGGATTCTGTGACGCGCGGGGGGCGTCGCATCAAGCGCGTCGGCAGGGGACGGGAAGCACTGCCGCGTCTGCGACCGCGCTCCGACCCGCGCCACGGCCGGACGGGACCAAGCCCTTGCCGCTCGCCGCACGGCCTGACCATGGACAGCGAAGTCCGGTCGGCCGGCGTGAATCTATTTCACCGCGTCGGGAAGGGCTGGATCGTATCCTTGCCGCCCTTCTTATCTTTCTTCGCGGCGCGCTTCTCTTTCAAGGTCAGATTCGCTTGCTTCTTCGGTTCCTTGTTGGTCTGACGGGCTTTACCCATGGTTCTACTCCTGGTTATCGCCGGCGGCCAGGCCGCTCAGCCAAGGCTGTTGCCAGCCGAATGCGCAAAATCGACGCCGCTGTACTGCTCTAACACGGACCGGCCGGCGAAACTGCGCCGTGCAGAAAGCACCGCAACAGTATAGTCCGGCCGGCAAGGAAGCGCCGATATGTCTTAGGGCCTGGTTCAATGTCATAGGTTCCCCTGTTCAGCAGCAGGCCCGATCATCCTCTCCGGGCGTACCCAGCGGTCGAAGTCGGCATCGGAAACGGCGCCGAGCGCCAGCGCCGCCTGCTTGAGCGTCAGTCCGTCGCGGTGGGCGAGCTTGGCGATCTCGGCGGCCCGGTCGTAGCCGATATGCGGCGCGAGCGCCGTGACGAGCATCAGCGAATGCGTCATCAACTCCTCGATGCGGGTCAGGTTGGGGACGATGTCCAGCACGCAATGGGCGCGGAAGCTGAGCATGCCGTCGGCCAGCAGCCGCACGCTTTGCAGGAAATTGTGCGCGATCAGCGGCTTGAACACGTTCAGTTCGAAGTTGCCCGAGGCGCCGCCGAAGGTTATGGCAACGTCATTGCCGAAGACCTGGCAGCAGAGCATGGTGAGCGCTTCGCACTGGGTCGGATTGACCTTGCCGGGCATGATCGAACTGCCCGGTTCGTTCTCCGGGATCGACAGCTCGCCGAGGCCGCAGCGCGGCCCGGAGGCCAGCCAGCGAATGTCGTTGGCAATTTTCAGCAGGGCCGCGGCGAGCGTCTTGAGCGCGCCATGGGCGGCGACCAGCGCATCGTTGGCCGCCAGCGCGGCGAACTTGTTGGCGGCGCCGGCGAAGGGCAGGCCGCTGCGCCGCGCCAGTTCCGCGGCCACGCGGCTGCCGAACTGCGGATGGGTGTTGAGGCCGGTGCCGACCGCCGTGCCGCCGACCGCCAATTCATAAAGCGGCACCAGCGCGGCGGTGACGATGCTCTCGGCGAGCCCCAGTTGCGCCACGTAGCCGGAGAACTCCTGGCCCAGCGTCAGCGGCGTCGCGTCCTGCAGATGGGTGCGGCCGATCTTGACGATGCCGGCGTAGGCCGCCGACTTCTCTTCCAGCGTCTGGCGCAGCATGCGCAAGGCCGGCAGCAGTTTTTCGGCGATGCCGGTGGCGGCGGCGACGTGCATCGCGGTGGGAAAGAGGTCGTTCGACGACTGGCCGAGATTGACCTCGTCGTTGGCATGGACGAGGCGTCCCTCGCCGCGCGGGCCGCCGAGCAGTTCGGAGGCGCGATTGGCCAGCACCTCGTTCATGTTCATGTTGCTCTGCGTGCCGGAGCCGGTCTGCCAGACGAGCAGCGGAAATTCTTCGGCGTGGGTGCCGGCGAGCACTTCTTCGGCGGCACGAATGATCGCTCCGGCCTTTTCCGCGCCGAGCAGCCCCAGGTCGCGATTGACCACGGCACAGGCGAGCTTGGCGGCGGCGAGGGCATCGATCAGTTCTGCCGGCATGCGCTCGGTGGAGATGTCGAAGTGCTCGAGCGAGCGCTGCGTCTGCGCACCCCACAGCCGCTCGGCGGGAACCTCGATGGCGCCGAAGGAATCGCGTTCCGTTCGCGTCGCACTCATGGCAGACTCCTTTCCGCTGAACGTATGCCTATGCTGGACAGTCCAATCCGCCGGAGGTTTCCCATGTCCGATAACACATTCAATGCCCTGCGCGATCTCGATCTTGGCTCCGGCTCGCGCGGCAAGTTCTACTCCCTTTTGGCGCTCGAGCAAGAGGGGATCGGCAAGGTGTCGCGGCTGCCGGTATCGATACGCGTCGTGCTCGAGTCGGTGCTGCGCAATTGCGACGGCCGGAAGATCACCGCCGAACACGTCCGGCAGCTCGCCAATTGGGCGCCGAATGCGCCGCGGACGGCCGAGATTCCCTTCGTCGTCGCCCGCATCCTGCTGCAGGACTTTACCGGCGTGCCGCTGCTTTGCGACCTGGCGGCGATGCGCGGCGTGGCGCAGCGCTTCGGCAAGGATCCGAAAATCGTCGAGCCGCTGGTGCCGGTCGATCTGGTCGTCGACCACTCGGTGCAGGTCGATCACTACGCGGTGGCCAACGCCCTCGATCTAAACATGAAGCTGGAATTCCGCCGCAATGCCGAGCGCTACAAGTTCATCAAGTGGGGCATGCAGGCCTTCGACACCTTCAAGGTCGTGCCGCCCGGCATCGGCATCGTGCACCAGGTCAACCTCGAATACCTGGCCCGCGGCGTGCTGCAGAAGAACGGCGTCGTCTATCCCGATACCCTGGTCGGTACCGATTCCCACACCACCATGATCAACGCCCTCGGCGTGGTCGGCTGGGGCGTCGGCGGCATCGAGGCCGAGGCCGGCATGCTCGGCCAGCCCGTCTATTTCCTCACCCCCGACGTGGTCGGCGTGCACCTGCACGGCCACCTGCGCGAGGGGGTAACGGCCACCGACCTGGTCCTGACGATTACCGAAAAGCTGCGCCGGGCCAAGGTCGTCGGCAAGTTCGTCGAATTCTTCGGCGACGGCGCGGCCTCTTTGACGGTACCGGATCGGGCGACGATCGCCAATATGGCGCCGGAATACGGCGCGACGATGGGCTTCTTTCCGGTCGATGAAGAAACGGTCGCTTATCTGCGCGCCACCGGCCGCCAGGATGCCGAAGTCGAGGCCTTCCGCGCCTACTTCGCGGCGCAGGGACTGTTCGGCATGCCGCCGGCCGGCAGCATCGATTACAGCAGCGAAGTGGCGATCGATCTGGCCGCGATCGGTTCGAGCGTGGCCGGCCCCAAGCGGCCCCAGGACCGCATCGAGCTGTCCGGCATGAAGGACCGCTTCGCCGACTTGTTCGCCACGCCGATCGCCGAGGGCGGCTACAACAAGCGGCCGGCCGAACTGCCGCGGCGCCATCCGCTGCCCAAGATCGATGACAAAGGCATGGCCGACGTCGGCCACGGCGATGTCCTGATCGCCGCCATCACCTCCTGCACCAACACCTCCAACCCCGGCGTGATGCTCGCCGCCGGACTGCTGGCGAAAAAGGCGGTGGAGCGCGGCATGACGATCGCTGCCCGGGTCAAGACCTCGCTGGCGCCCGGTTCGCGCGTCGTCACCGAGTATCTGGAGCACGCCGGTCTGCTGCCCTTCCTGGAGAAGCTCGGCTTCCGCGTGGTGGCTTACGGCTGCACCACCTGCATCGGCAATGCCGGGCCGCTCGATGCCGATCTGGAAAACGCCATCACCGGCAACGACCTGGTCTGTGCCGCCGTGCTGTCCGGCAACCGCAACTTCGAGGCGCGCATCCACCCGGCCATCAAGGCCAATTACCTGATGAGCCCGCCGCTGGTGGTGGCCTTCGCCATCGCCGGCCGGGTCAACATCGACCTCGCCGGCGAGCCTTTAGGCCGCGGCGGCGACGGCCAGCCGGTCTATCTGAAGGACATCTGGCCGACGCAGGCGGAGATCGCCCAGACCCTGCGCTTCGCCACCGATCCGCAAACCTATCGGCGCCTCTACCGCGATTTCGTCGCCGCCAATCCCTTGTGGAACGATATTCCAACGACATCGGGCCTTACCTATCCGTGGGATCCCTCGACCTATATCGCCGAGCCGCCCTTCTTCGCCGGCTTCGGGCTTCAGCCGGGACGGGGCGGCAGCATTTCAGGGGCCCGGGCGCTGGCCATCTTCGGCGATTCGGTGACCACCGACCACATCAGCCCGGCCGGGTCGATCAAGGCCAGTTCGCCCGCCGGCCGCTACCTGCAGGCGCAGGGCGTGGCCGTGGCCGACTTCAACAGCTACGGCTCGCGGCGCGGCAACCACGAGGTGATGATGCGCGGCACATTCGCCAATGTGCGCATCAAGAACCTGATGCTGCCGGCCGGCGCCGACGGCATGCGCCCGGAAGGCGGCATGACGCTGTTCCAGCCCGACGGCGAGGCGATGGCCATCTACGACGCGGCGATGCGCTACATCGGCCAGGGCACGCCGACCGTCATTTTCGCCGGCGAGGAATACGGCACCGGATCGAGCCGCGACTGGGCGGCCAAGGGCACCTTGCTGCTCGGCGTCAAGGCGGTGATCGCGCGCAGCTTCGAGCGCATCCATCGCTCCAACCTGGTCGGCATGGGCGTCCTGCCGCTGCAGTTCCTCGGCGACGACAGCGCCGCCGTGCTGGCGATTCGCGGTGACGAGGAATTCGGCATCGTCGGCCTGGAAGAGGGCATTACGCCGCAGCAGGAGGTCACGCTTCTGATCACGCGCCAGAACGGCGCCAGGCAGGAGGTCAGCCTGCGCCTGCGCATCGACACGCCGGTCGAAGTCGATTATTTCCGCCACGGCGGGATACTGCCATTCGTCATGAGGGAACTGCTTGGCTCATGAGTGCCGTCCGCCGGGCCGCCCCAAGGACGGCGCAACCACCAGACGGAGCCGCGCAGCGGCGAACACCCGTCACCCCCTTCCTTGGGGAAGGGGGATGGGGGGAAGGTAGTCCAATGAGTGCAGCTCCCGCCGCCGTACCCGTCATCGTGGTGCGCCCAGCCGGAGTCGAACCGGCATGACCGAGGTCGAGGGATTTTCCTGCCACTTCGGCTTTCGCCGCCACGCATGCGTGTTCGTGGTCTGGACTTTGTCTTGACCTTAGCCTCTGGCCTTAGGTCGGCGCCGTCAAGTCTCTGCACGTTCCCCGGGAGGGGCTTCGCTCAGCGTTGCCTCGCCGCGTGCGGCAGGGGGTTCGCTGAATTTGACGCCATTCACGCGGGCGCTTTCGCCGCCCGCTGCTCAAGTTTTCAAGTCCCTTGCGTCTACCAATTTCGCCATGGGCGCGCCGGCCGGATTGTCGCACGGCGCGGCAGGGAAGATAAGGGGCGCAGCGGCCGCCAGGCACGATGACCTATTTCTGGCCGATCCTGGCGGCGCTGTTCCTCTACACCGGCGTGCAACTGGCGCTGATGCTGCCGGGCCTGCCTGCCTTGGCGAGCGGCGTCCTGACCCTCGTCTGGTTCGCCTGGATGCTCGTCTGGCATTTCGTCTATCGCGCCCACGCCGCGGCGCTCGAGACGCGCTGGTTTGCCTGGCTGGCCTGGTCGGGCTCGATTGCCTTCGGCGTCTGGGCGACCTTCTTCCTCCTCTCGCTGCCGTTCAACATCGTCGCCGCGCTGGCCGAATGGCTGGCCGGCGCGCAGGCCCACGCCACGCCCGCGGAGCGGCTCGGCCTGCTGGCGGTGGCAATGCTGGTATCGACCCTCGGCGTGTATCGGGCGCTGGCCGGGCCGGTGGTGCGCACCGTGACGATTCCCGTCGACAACCTGGCCGCCGGCCTCGAGGGCCTCACTATCGCCCAGATCAGCGACCTGCACGTCGGCCCGACGATACGGCGGCATTATGTCGAACGAGTAGTCCGGGCGACGATGGCGCTTGGAGCCGACTTGATCGCCGTCACCGGCGACCTCGCCGACGGCCACGCCGAACGGCTGGCGGCCGACATCGAACCGCTGCGCCGGCTGTCGGCGCCGCTCGGCATCTTCTACGTAACCGGCAACCACGAGTATTACTGGAACGCGGCGGCGTGGCTGGCCGCGGCCGAAAATCTGGGATTCAGGACCCTGGTCAACGAGCACCGGCGCCTCGTCAAAGGCGGCGCCAGCCTGCTCGTTGCCGGCGTGGCCGACAGCGCGGCAGCGCATTTCATTCCCGGCCACCGCGGCGATCCGCAAGCGGCCCGGGACGGCGCGGACCGTGCCGACTTCAGCCTGCTGCTGGCGCATCGTCCCGACGTCTGCAAGGCTGCGGCGGCGGCAGGCTACGACCTGCAGTTGTCGGGCCACACCCACGGCGGCCAGTTCTTCCCGTTCAACCTCGTCGTGCGCCTGGCGCACCGCTTCCACCGCGGCCTGAGCCGCCACGGCCGGATGTGGCTGTACGTCAGCCCGGGCACCGGCTACTGGGGTCCGCCGCACCGCTTCTCGATCCCGGCCGAGATCACCCTGATCCGCCTGTGCCGGGCGGGAAACGGATAAGAACCCATAACTAATTCGTCAGGCGTGCTCAAGGATAACGAGGATGACCTCATTCACTAAGAAACTATGGTGTCCCACGGAAACGGGGGTATTGATGCCGAGTGGTAGTGTCTCGGAGGCATCGAACAGAAAGAAGACAAATCTCCCCCGGCGGCCACTTCAAATTCCCCCATCTGTGGCCGGGTCAAATTCCCCCAGGGGGAACGACAGGACGTAGGGGATTTTTACTCGGAATGGTTAGATTGCGCAAGGCGGCTGGCGGCCTCTTTGAGGCGATAGCTTT
>WNGH01000471.1_pt1 | contig 72520 bp, 61 predicted proteins | sample 5400631 | NCBI WGS metagenome assembly WNGH01 (sample SAMN13153373, study PRJNA577476) | soil metagenome | isolation source: 115 cm soil or saprolite under Garry oak tree replicate 1 | place: USA:California | collected 2016-06-15
CAAATCTGTACCGGCAAGAAACCCTCTCCACAACGCCTGAATCGTAGTGAAAGAGACCTCTCTAACACGTTGTAGAACATACACCAGGACCAATTCTACAACGAGAAGGAGAGATTACAATGAAGGTTCAACGGATTCGTCATCCCGAAACGGACGAGACTTCCTGGATCGTCCTCGATGATGCCTATCTGCCCATCGAGCCGATCACGGGTTACCTTGTATTCCTGGAAAACCTGGGACGATCTCCCAATACCCGTCGGGCCATTGCCCATCACCTCAAGCTCTTCTGGGAATTCCTCCGTGACGAGCAGGTCAGTTGGACAAAGGTAGACATTGCTCGTCTGGCCAGCTTCATTAGTTGGCTCCGTCGCCCAGCTACAGCACTGCTCTCGATTGCCCCCCAGGAAGCGAAGCGTACCAATGCCACCATTGATCAGATGCTGGCCTCCGTCCACGGTTTTTACGACTTTCACATGCGTCTGGGGGCCATTGCGGAGCAACCTTTGTACCAGTTTCTTTCGCATACTCCCCGCCGTTACAAACCGTTCTTGTACGGCATCGCCAAGATCAAGCCTATCCAGACTCGTGTGGTCAAAGTGAAGCGTGAGCGTCACCGCGTGAAGACATTGACTCAGGATCAAGTTGATCAGCTCATTGCGGCATGCTCTCATATCCGAGATAAATTTCTCCTGACGCTGCTCTACCAGACAGGCATGAGGATCGGACAGGTACTCGGATTACGCCATTCTGACATCAGTGTAGAAGACAATGAGATTCACATTGTGCCCCGTGAGCACAATGTCAACGGAGCGCGGGCAAAAAGTAGACATGCCTACGTCATTCCCGATGTTCCGGCATCCGTCATGCAGCTCTACACAAATTATCTCATTGAAGATCTTGGAGCGCTAGAGTCTGATCACCTGCCTGACTACGTTTTTGTCAATGTGTGGGAGGGGAAACGCGGCCATCCCATGACCTACGATGCCGTTATGTCACTCATTCGTCGCTTGAGGAAGCGAACTGCAATACCAGTGACACCACATCAATTTCGGCATACCAGGGCCACCAACTGGCTACGTGACGATCAGCTCTCGTTGGAGAGTACTTCAGCACTCTTGGGCCATACCAGCATCGAGACAACGCGTGCCATTTACGATCACAGAAACATGGATGATGTAAAGAAGGAGCTACAAGCAGCAAAGAAGAGGAGGAGCGAGCATGGACAGTGAGTCAATCTGGTGGTCGGCAGAGAAGCAGCGACTCCTTGCCGATCAATTAACGGACTTCTGGGCAGAGGATACGTGGCTCTTTACCTCGAAACAAGGCAAGACCTACCAGATGAGTTTTCCTCTTGCAGCGCCAGCTTTACAAGCAGAAATCAAGTATGCTCTGCATGCCAAGTTTGAGAGTGGGCGGTGGAAGACCAATGGGAATCTCTCACCAATGTGCCAGGACGTGAAAGCCATTCTCCAATGGCTCAATCAGCTTTCGCTCATTCCCAGCACATTCTTGCAGAAACCTCTTGATCATTGGGAGATGTCTCTGCGATCCTATCTGGTGCAAACTGGCCACTATCGGCGGGGAACAGGAAGGGAGTTGCGCGCCGATCAGACCTATGTGGAGCGATGGGAGGAGGATAGTCGTATTCGCCTGCTGCGTCAAATCTACACGATCGTTGCCCAGGCATACGATGACCGAGAAGAAACAGAAAAAGATGTGTGGGACATGCGCAATCTTGGAGTGACGCTCAATTTGACACAATCAAGCTACCTGTTGACCTTTACTCCCATCTCTCAACCGTGGCTCCGCTCGCTTGCCAAGACCTTCATGAAATACAATCTCTCCGTTCGCAGTCCTGGGGATTGTCTGGCGAAGATGCAAACGCTTCGGGAATTCTCGCGCTTTCTCACAGCACGCCATGCCACTGTTGGTATTGCAGAGATTAACCGGGCGCTCATCGTCTCCTTCCTCAACTACTTGAAGGCACAAGAGAAAACCCGCCATCGGGTCATGAACCATCTCATCCACCTACGGGCCTTTCTCGAAGGATGTGCCTATCATCTCAACATAGCGGGACTCACCAAAGAACGTCTGATCCTGGAGAGCGATTTTCCCAAGGTGCCGCAGAGTCAGCCGCGTGATCTTCCGGCAGAAGTGTTAGGACAACTGCGCGAACATCTGGAGACCCTTCCCACGACGGTTTTACGTATGGTGGTGATCTTACTCGAAGGGGGGCTACGCATTAGCGAACTCTGTACCCTCCGGCTTTCTTGCCTCGTCCACGACGATAGGAACGAATGGTATCTCCACTTTTACCAGTGGAAGGCCAAACAAGAACATGTCATTCCCCTCGTGGATGAGGCAGTCGTCGCGACGATTCAAGCACAACAACACGATATCTGTGAGCGATGGGGGGATGCCTGCCAGTACCTTTTCCCAAGTCCCTTGTCTCCCCAATTTCCCTTCAAAGCAAGGACGTTTACTCGCATGCTCAATGAATGGGCCTATGAGAAGCGGATCTGTGACCAATCTGGAAAGCTGTACCATTTTCAATCTCATCAATTTCGGCACACAGTGGGGATGCGACTCATCAATGAAGACGTGCCTCTTGATGTGATCAGTCGGCTGTTTGGGCATGGCTCGCTGTCGATGACCCAGCGCTACGCCCAAAAACGTGCGGCGAAGTTGCGTGCAGAGTTGGAGCGGGCCGCGCGGAAACGAAAGACCGTCAATGCCGTCGGCCAGGTGGTCGCTGGCGATCCCCGCGCGAATGATCCCGATGCCCAACTGGTACGCAAGGGGATACGCGGCCAGACCTTGCCAGTAGGCGGCTGTGGGCGGCTTATCGTTCTTGGAGGATGTCCCCATGCCAATACCTGTGTCACTTGCACGTATTGGCTGACTTCAACGGATGATCTCCCCGCCCTCAAGTCGTTTTACCAGCGCGCCGTGCGCTTAAAACAACGAGCCACGGGAGTTGGAAACCAGCTCGTGATTGAGCAGCAGGATCGCATCATCCCCAGTCTCTCTGTGCGCATCAGGAGTCTGGAAGACCCCAGCTCTGATGGCGGTTTGTCGGTCGACGAGCTTCTCTCACAGCTTCGCTGCGATCTGGTCGAAGCAGAAAGCGGGCGAGAGGAAGCGCGTGAAGCAGGTCTGCCGCTGGCCGCTAAACATCTGGAGCGGGCCATTACTGAACTCAAGATGCGCCTTGCTGCATTGGAGGAGACACCATGACCAAGCAACCAGAAGCCCGACTGGACCACCTCCTGGAACGCTATCTGGGGCTGGAATCCCTTGAGGTCACCGAGGAACTGTTGGATCTGTGCGGTGCCAGTATCGACCCACAAGCCTTACCAGTGCTCAAACGGCGACTTCACGAGGAAAAAGCACAGGTGATCCAGCTGGGAGCCAGAGAGTACATTCGTATGCGCGAAAAGAGTGAGCAATTGATTACAAGCCTCACGCCAGTGATTGCGGCCTTGGAGGAGGAAGCGTCCCATGACACGCCAAGCGAAACACAACATTGAAGGGTTACGCATGAGTGCCCAGCTCAAATCGAACGACACTCGACGACGTGCCGAGGAAGCGATCGCCTTGCTGCTCAAAGAGCGGCGCACGATCAACTTCAACACGGTGGCCCAAACGGCCGATTGCTCGACGGCCTGGCTCTATGCGAACGAAGACATCAAACAACGAATCATCCACCTGCGCTCCGAGCTGTCACCCCAGGCTCAGATCAAGATTTTGCCGAGGGAGCAAGCATCAAGTGCGTCCAAGGAGACGATGATCGCTGCACTCCAGAAGCGAGTCAAAGAGCAAGCAGAGGAAATCAAGGAACTGAAAAAGCAATTGGAAGTTGCTTATGGATCGTTGTCCGCACAGCACAAGACACAATGAGTAACTCACACAGCAATGAGTTACTTACTCAGAGGAGGTCCACCATGCCACGCGCGCGGTTAGAGCATGTGATCGAACATCTTCGAGGGACAGAGAATCGCTACCTGATCTTCATCGGTGGAGACGCTCACCGATTTGCTCCAGACTCAGCAGAATGGTTTGCCTGGTTAGACACGTTGTCCTCGTTTCACTTCACAGGCACACACGGCCACTTGACGGCGCGACAGGAGCGCAAACCGAGTGGGGAGGGATTCTGGTATGCCTATCTCAAGGCACACGGGCAGCTCCACAAGCGCTATCTGGGAACCACTGACAAGCTCACCCTCTCACTGCTGGAACAGACGGCAGAAACACTCCACGAAGGTGCAGTCTGTAACTTAGCGGAAGACGAGTTACTTATCACGCGCTCCAAGAAGCCTCGCCCACCACTACAAGGATTGATCCTTGGTCCTCTGACCTTCCAGTGGGAGGATGGAATCCTGACCGTGAAGACGCCAACAGAACGTCACTTCTTGAACAGGCTCCAAACGGCAGAACTCCTTGGCTATTTGTATGACCAACGAGCGACACTCCTGAACAAGGTGAAGTAAGTAACCCTGAAAGAGACGAGTTACTTACAGACGAAGAATGAGGAAAAACGGTCTCCCTCCCGGCCCTGGTTTTGGCCTTGCGGGCTTGTGACCCGAACGCGCAAGGCCAAAACCAGGGCCGCAGGAACCCATTGGTCAACAAGTCCTTTCCTCTATTACTCAGAGAACATACATGGTACAATGGGAAGGACAAAGCTTCAAAAGTATCTTCCTGAGTATATCTACAACGTGTAGAGTCTGGTTTCAAGAGGGTGGAACGGGTTCCGGTACAGATTTTTTCACTTTTCGGCACAGTCTCGTGTGAGAATCAGTGGCTGGTCGTGCTGGTAGATCTCCCGCCTCATAAAAACTGTGCCCTCTCGACTTGGAGTCGTGCTACGTAAGCTTCCCTCTGCCTCTTTCCCCTCTTTGCTTGTTTGTCAGACAGGGGTAAGGTACTCACGCTTTGAAATAGCCCGGTGGGATTCTGTGCCTCGGGCCCCTTGCATCCACCAGGCACACTCTGCTAGAATACAGGCAAGTTTTTACAGGGAATAACAGTACAGGGACGCCGGGAAGTCTGGTCGGCAAACGGTGACCTGTTGTGCCTCCTGCTGGTGGATTGGATTGAGAGACACAGCACCAGGATACCCGAATGGTATCTTGGTGCTGTTCTTTGTGGAGACATCGGAGATGGGGTAGGAGGTATCCCAGCATGGAGAGAGGGAAATCTCGGGTGGGATTACGTAAGGAGGAGAGCGACTGGACGAGCTCTTGTCGGCGGGGAAGATCTGAACCCAGAGGCCTTCATGGAGAGAGAGGGGATCCGGCCATGATGTCCGACAGGTCTGACTCTCGGCAGCGAGCGAATGAAGACGAGTGGAAACCTCACTGGGGGTTCCGTGTCGGCGCTCGCGTTCGTGTGACGAGCAATACCAAGCCATTCAAGGGGGCAACTGGCGTTATCCGCGCCGTCGAACAGGAGGGATGGCGACTGGCCCCCTACTTCCTCTACCGGGTCGAACTGGCGGTCGGCCTGGTCGGCTACGAATTTGGAGAACTCGAATGGGTCTCTTCAGCGAAGACATGAGGCGCGCGGCGTGTCCCTGCCTGACAACCACAGACGAGCCACAGCCCTGCCGAGGCTCAAGCACTGGGAACAGAGGAGAGCTGGGGGGAGAGCAAACCGATGACTTGATGGGTCTTCCGCCCAGTCTTCCCGGAACTTCCGTGAACGGCGTGAGAGCAACTCTTCCCGCATCTCTCCGGGATGTGGGAAGGAGAATGATGACCAGTTTTCCTGCGCCCCACCGCTTCAAGAACGGCAGATGCTTGTCTGCTCACCTTGTCCTATGCTACAATAGTTCATGGAAGGACACATCTTCATCATACCACCGTGGGGTGCCGGGAAGCCTGGTCGGCAAACGGCATCCTTTTTGTTGCTGTCAAAGCCGTGCGCTTCTAAGGACGTTTCGGAGCCCCCTCCAGAGATATCTTGAGCGGGTGAGAGCGCACTCATTCTTTGCTGAGAAGGACCTTCTGGCGTCATCAATCAGGAGGGAATGGACACCGCCATGAGCAAAGCTTTGCTGGTGGGAGTGGATGCGAGCCGCTCCCTTCCCATGTGCTACGCCCTCGAGGCCGCCTGCTGCCAGTTCCTGGAGCAGCCCTCGCCGGACCGCCGTGTGCTTCTGCTCCATGTGATCCCGGTTCCCTACGATCCCTCGCCCAGGTGGGGAAGACCGCCCGGATCGCTCTCCCTTTTCCCCCCGACGAACAGCCAGCGCTGTGAGGCCAGACGAGCCCTGTCGCAGGCCCGCACGCTCCTTGGACACCTGGGGGTTCCCGACCACGCCATTGAGGTGCTGGTGCGAGCTGGAGTGCCTGCCGACGAACTGGTGCAGGTCGCGCGTGAACGGCAGGTGGACCTCCTGGTGCTGGGGAGCAGCCCTCTCTCCCGCTTCCAGCGCCTGCGTCGGTTGGTTTTTGGCAGTACGACGCGCCGCGTCTTGCGCCTGGCTCCCTGTCGCGTCCTGCTGGCTCATGCGCCTCACCCTTCCAGTTCGGGCGACCTGGTGGCCTGGTATGAGCTGGCCATGCTGCGCTGCTTGCAGCAGGCAGCAGCCCTCATCGTTCTGACGCCTGGCGACGTGGCCCGCCGTTTTGCGCCTGCTCATGAGACCGTCGGGCACAGGGAAGTCGCCGCCGCTGCTCGCGCCCTGGAACGCTTAGCACAGCGGGGCCTTCTGCTGTGTCGCGTGGTCAATGGTGAGGTCCGCTGCTGCAACGATTAACCGAGCTGCATCACTCCTGGCGAGGGGCTAGAATGGGGGACACAGGGCAGTACTCCCTCTTGCAGCAATCGACGAGATGAGCAAGGAAAAGCGGTTCGGATCATCGTTTCTAAAGAGGGAGACACGACGAGAGGGCACGCTTTGCTTTCCAGAGTGTCAATCCAAACTTTATTCTATTGAAAATCACACCATTCTCCTGGTGGGGCCACAGATGAGAGATCTGACCCACCAGGAGAATTATGAGAAAACCGATCAGTTGAAAGTTTGGATTGACAGACAAGGCAACCAAACTTTGCCGACCCTATCACTGCCATGACCAGTTCACCACGTGGAATAGGGGTTTGCGCAATCGTGATCTCTTCGCGAGTATATCGTTCGGTTGCCATTTCAACTGGACACACAAAGCGTAGCAGTTCTTCAATCGCCGTCTTGATGAGGGAAGGCTCACTTTGCAGCTTTGCCAACTGGTCAGGATGTTCCAGCAGGGCGAGTGTGCCGCTGCCAATCAGGTTCACCGTTGTTTCGTGACCCGCCACCAGCAGAAGAATGATCATGGCCAGAATTTCATCTTCACTCAATTGATCGCTTCCGTCTTTGGCTTGAACCAGTGCCGTGACCAGATCGTCTTTGGGGTGTGCATGTCGCTCCTTGATGAGCTTCTTCAAGTATCCCATAAAGCTCATGATGGAGGGAATGAGTACCAGGAGATTTCGGTTGGTTCCCGCTGAAATCAAGGTCTTGCTCCAACGATGAAACTTCTGATTGTCTTGGGCAGGCACCCCCAAAATGCGCCCGATCATGGTGAGCGGCAGTGGCAGTGCGAAATCAGCAATGACATCCATGCCGCCGCCCAGCGCTGCTCTCTCCAGTAATTCATTGGTCAACGCCTGGATCTGGCCCCGCATCTGCTCGATCAGACGTGGCGTGAATGCTTTGTGGACGAGTGCTCGCAGTCTGGTATGGTTTGGACTGTCCAGGTCAAGCATATTGTGCTCAAGCGGCTTGAACATGGGCGGAATCCAGGGCAACTTTTTCAATTGCTCAGGTGTCATAGCATTGCGGCGGTCCTTTGCAAAACGTTCGTCTTTCAAGACAGTGAGGACATCGTCATAGCGTGTAATGAGCCAGGCGTGCTGTTTGGTAGGGAGCTTCACCAGGAAAACAGGGGAAGCGGCGCGGAGTTGTGCGTAAAATGGAAACGGATTGGCTTTGAACGTGGCGTCGGTCACGTCAACTGGCACTCTTGATTTCACGGGTGTAGTTGCTATGTCAGGGCGTTTCTTCGTCATAATGTATCACTCCCTCGTCCGTCCAAAATCATATGTTCTCACCATTCTCCTGGTGTGTCAGCTCTCTTTTTTCCTTCCCATTGCCCAGACACCTTGATGCCGATAGGTCTGGATCATCCAGAAAGCAAAGCCCAGTTCAATGAACCCGACTCCCCCTCGAAACAGGCTATACCAGACAGGAGAGGGATTGGGGAAAACGCCAAGGAGCTGCAACCCTTCAACTGGGATCTGAATAACTGAGGAAGTCCAGGCAATGAGAATCAACCAGAAGAGCCAACGCCAATGGCGAACGACCCCAAAGCTGAGCAGGGTGATCAGCACGAGAACACCGACCAGGAACAGCGTCACTGGAACAGGATAGCGGTCAGCCGGAGAGGATGTGAGCGAGAGCGATTGGGCATAGATCGCTGGATCAGCGAGATACACCACAAGCAGGCTGAGGGCAGCGAGGATGAAAAAGGCGATCACGGCCCTCTCCAGGCGTATTCCCGTAGAATGACGAGTCGATTTCTTCATTCGTGTGTCGTCTCCTTTCCCGGTTGCAAGCCGTCAAACAGCAGGGAGGTCAGGACTTCTGGCAGTTCTTCCCAACGCTGGGCAATCACCTCGTCGCCGAGCAATTGGAGCGTGAGCAGTCCCAAAAGCAGGCCAGCGATAGCACGAGCCGTGAGAGACACATCGAGGCTTTGTACCTGTCCTGCTCCACGCTGTGTCCGCAAGGAGTGTTCGGCGACGGTGAAGGTGGGTACCAGCACCTGCTGGTAATACAATGCGCGTAATTCCTCATTGACGAGCATTTCCGGCAGGACCGCCTGGAAGACCTCCGCATTGGGCCACAACAGGGCCATGCGCTGGCGCAGGTACGTGGTGAAAAAGGCGCGCAGATCCTGCTCGCGCTCCGGCGTGAGTTGCTGCTCGCGTTCCGTTGACTCATTGAGGCGATGGAGAATCCCTAACAACACCTCCGTTTTACTGGCAAAGTAGGTGTAGATGGTGCCATCGGCGATGCCGGCCACGCGGGCGATCTCTTTGACCGTGGCGCGATGAAAGCCTTTTTCGGCAAACACCTGGGTGGCGGCATCCAGGATCTGCTTGCGCCGGGCAGCCGCCACCAGTTCTTGAATGGGATCAGGTGTCTTGTCCATAGTTGTATGCTCCTTTTGGAATACCTGGCCGCGACGCGCGTCTGAGAAAGCTCTTACGGATGTTTTTCAATCGTTCTTTTCATCGCATCAAGAGTGTTTTGAGCATCTCGTGCAATCTTCCTTTTTGCGATGAGAGTGAATAGTTTTGACTTGAGAGACTTCGTTGAATAATAATGACTGAATTCCACTTTTGTCTCATGCGAAGCCACAGGCGTCAATCTTGCTTCAACCAGATAATCTGGGAGCATTTTGGTAATCCCCATGGTATCTTCGGGTAAAGCCGTGACGATCCTTTCCATGGGAACCACTTCGAGATCTTTCTCCACACACGTATTTTTCCCATCTGTGAGGTAGCACCGATAGGCGACCCCATTGCCTCTCTGACGTTTCCCTGAAATGAGGTCGACCCTCTTGACCCTCGGATGGTAGACAGCGATGTTCGTCAAGTCCTGATTAAATTCCCAGACGACCTGGAGAGGTGCATGAATCACCACCTCTTGTCTTGATTGAAAAGGAGGAAATTCCATGTGCTGTTCCTTTCTCGAAGCGTGATGCCACGCACAGGCGCGTTGCTGGCCAGATCCTTCAGAGGCAGAGCCTCTCTTGTCTTGCGTTGTTGTGATCGAATAGACAATCACATAGTTGAATGTTCATTCATTACAATGATAACCAATTCAAGCAGATGTGTCAAGTCTGGGGAATAAGATGGGGATTCATCATCGATGGGAGCTACCTGTTGTGGCAACCTGAGAAAATCAGGGGCGGCATTGCACCACTTTCATTTTGAATTCTAGTTATATGGTACGTCGTATCTTTTCGTCAAAAAAACACTGACAGGCCTATGCTTCCAGCAGGGCGATCCCCATGCCCTCGATGTCCAACTCGACGAGGCCCGCAACCTGAACGCGCAGCTGCTCACCACAGCGGCCCAACTCGGGGTCATAACATTTTTTCGTACCATTTTCCCCGCTAAGACTTCCCAGGGCTGAAATAAGCTCGAACATTCCCCGTTAAGCCGAAAACATAGCCTTCCAGTCCCATCAGAGGCGGTTTCATTGACAGCACCCACATACTCATGATACAAGAATGTCAATCATGAGTATGTGGAGAAGAACGTGCCTTTCACTTCAAGAACCCCGACCTATTTGACCCCCGAGCAGCGTCACGCATTGACCCAGATCCCGGCTGAACTCTCCGATCGAGAGATTGCTCGCTACTATACCTTCACGCAAAAGGATCTGGACTTGATTAACCAGCGGAGGCGGCATCATAACCGTCTTGGCTTCGCGGTGCAGCTCGCAGTGTTACGTTTCCCCGGACGCCCCTTGAAGGATGTAGCGGGCATTCCAAGCCGCGTGCTGATAGCGATTGCTGATCAAGTGCAGGTGCCAGCTTCCGCTTTTGCCCACTATGGTGATCGTGACAATACCGTGTATGAGCACCTGGATGAGATCCGCCAGAAATATAAGTTCCGTGAGTGTGGGTGGCGAGAGTACTTGTGGCTCGCCCGTGAATTGCTTCCCCTGGCGATGGAAAGCGACCGTCCTGTCCCGTTGATCGAGCAGGCCCTGGAGCTGCTGCGCACGGAGGGCATTATTGCCCCAGGGCTGATACATCTAGAGCGGTTGGTCTGGATCGTGCTCAAGGCTGCTGAGAAGCGGCTGTTTCGCCTGCTTATAGCCGACCTCACCCTGGAACACCGCACACGGCTGGATGGGTTGTTGTATGCAGACGCCGGACGACGAGGAACGACACGTTTAAGTTGGCTGCGGGAGCCTCCCGGAGTGACTTCGGCGAAAAGCGTCAAGCAGATCGTGGAACGCTTACTGTTTCTGCGCGGATTGGAACTGCCAGCGGTGCCGCCCGCTCTGCATCAGAACAGAGTTTTGCAGTTAGCGCGCAAGTGTAGCAAATATCAGACTCAGCCGCTGCTGAAATTTAAAACAGAACGACGGCATGCGCTGTTGGTGGCTCACCTTTTTGAGTTGTCGCAGGATTTGACCGATCAAGCGCTTGATCAATTCGATAAGCTGCTGGGAGAGCTGATGCGCAAGGGAGAACGACGGCAGGAGAAGCATTTCCGCCTCAATACACGCACGCTGAATAGCCATCTGACAGTGTTGACGAAGGCCGCGGAAGCCTTTTTATTGGCCAGGACGGAAGGGGACGATCCTGTCACGGCGGTTCTCGCGAAGGTTTCAGAAACGCAGCTTCAGGCTACCGTGGATTCCGCTAAGCGCCTGCTCCGACCGGAAAACCTGGATGCGTTGGATCTCATCGAGTCCCGCTACACCCCGATGCGGCAAAGTCTGCTCTCCCTCTATCAGGCACTCGACTTCCAGCCGGTGCGTCGGAGCGAGCCCGCGCTCCAGGCACTGGAATATGTCTCGCAGTTAGCAGAGCGCCGCAAGCGTGTCACTGCCCGCGAACAGAACGTGGAGAAGGTCAAGATGACCGCGCCTCTAGGACACCTCACTGAGCGGTGGCGCAAGCATGCGCTCACAGGCGACGAGATCGCTCCCAACTACTATGAGGCGGCAGCCTTTGACGCACTCAAAGGGCGCGTGCGATCAGGAGATATCGCCGTGGGTGGGAGCCGACGCTATCGGGCCTTCGAGGGCTACCTCTTGCCCCAAGAACACTTTACACAACTCGTTCAGAAGAACCAGACCAGACTGGCGGTGACCGAGGAAGCGGAAACGTATCTGGCAGCGAAGCAGCAAGAGATCGCTGAGAAGCTGGTGGCTCTCCAGGAGAGTATCGGAAAGGTTGAGGGGAGTCTGTGTCTGGATGAAAAGGGTCAGCTGCACCTGCCGCCGCTGGAAAAGGAGATCCCAGCAGAGTTAGAACGCCTGAGACCACGCGTCTATGACATGCTGCCTCAGATCACGCTTCCCGATCTGCTGCTGGAGTTGGACAATTGGACGGGGTTTCTGCGGCCCTTGACCCACCTGACCAGCGGTGATGCCCCGGTGGGCGACGAGAAACTGGTCCTTGTTGCCACTCTGATGGGCATGGGCATGAACCTGGGGCTCACCAAGATGGAACAGTCGTGTCCCTATACCTATCGCCAACTTTCCTGGTCGGTGGATTGGCATATCCGTGAGGAGACGTTGCTCGCATCTCTGGCCTGTTTGGATAACTTTGTCCTCTCTGCACCGCTCTCGCGGGCCTGGGGGGATGGAACCACCTCATCCTCTGATGGCATGCGCATGTCCGTGGGGGTGAAAGCGGCCAATGCCGAGCACAATGCCAAATATTTTGGCGTTGGGCGAGGAACCAACATCTATGTCCACGCAGCTGACATCTGGATGCCTTTTGGCAAGCCACAGGTCATTGGGACGAACGAGGAGGCGCTGTATGTGATCGACGCACTGTGCCATCATGAGAGCGACTTGCATATTCGCGAGCATTACACCGATACTGGGGGCAGTACGGTTATGTAGACACTTCTTGAGGTATGTCATACAGAGTAGCATGATATTTCAAAGAAGTCAATCGGCGTTGCATAACTCGTCAGATTGTGAGTTATGCAACACTTTTTGTGTCAGAACGGCTGCCCCTTCTTCAAGATGAGCCAAGGTGAGCCTCTCAGTGGTCCCAAGGTAGCTGATGAAGAGCTTGTTCCGGTGTTTTCGGTAGGCATACCAATAGCCCTTTCCTCGCTTCTTCTGATCTTTGCGGGCCGTAAAGAACCCCTGCTTGCCTGCAAAATGAAACGAGGTTAGCGTCTCCAGCCAGGCAAACCACTCTGGGGAATCATATTGGAGGTGGTCCATGGATGTCGCTCTCCCCTCCTCATTGTTCGCATCCAGCAGCAGATAGCGATCTTCGGTCGCTTTGATATATTCGATCCGTGTGTACAGACGTGGCTGTGGCATCGGTCCGTCCTCTCTGTTGCATAACTCGATGCGTCATGAGTTATGCAACATCCTTCAGCGTCACCTACGAGGGGTACGTCGCATCCCCTCCTGCTGTTGCATAACTCTTTATCAATGGAGTTATGCAACAGCAGAGAGAAGACTTCAATCAGTTGCTCTCGGCCCATCAAGTGGCTCGCCCAAATTGATCAGCAATTGCTCAATCCGCCGAATGGTACAGTGATGCCGCTCGACCTCGCGTTGCCAACCACGATCCTGAGCATCCTCGATGAGTTCCTGTTCAATACACAAACGACGACGCAAGCGCGGTGCGTACGCCGGAGTCGTCACAAATTTGGCGCACGTGAGGTAGAGGTCACACTCACAGGGACCTTCTTGTGGAAGGCGCAAGCACCTGCCGAGCTCTAGCTCGGTCTTGAGCCAATTTGACTTGAGCCAGTCTACTGATGCGGCTGGTAATTCCCCAGATTGGAGGGTCTCGGCAAAGGGCCCTGCAAGGGTCGCACCAGGGCCCAGGACCGCCTGGTAATCCTTGAGGACCTCCCGGTCACTGATCTGGGCATAGACCAGGGTCATGGAAACACTGGTATGGCCTAAGACTTTCATGATCGTATGTAACTTTGCTCCTCGCTCGGCAAGTTGTGTACCCACGGTGTGGCGAAGCCGATGGGCATGGATGGTATGTTTTCCTTGCCCATCGAGGAGCCCTGCCGCTTCACACGCGTGTTGTAAGGCTTGCTCAAACAGGTAGTAGTAAGAGTAGAGCCTCCCCAGATGCAAAAACAGATAGCGGGTTTCCACTCCTGTCTGCGTATCGCGCAGCCCTCGATCCTCTGTACAACGGAGCGCCTGGATCTCGCGGATCGCAGTGGCAGCCTCTTCGTGCAGAGGAATCATGCGCTCCCGCTTGGTTTTTCCCGCCGGGATGCGCAGTCGCGGAGTTCCATCTGGATACGAATCCAGACAATCAATAGACAATCGACGAATTTCGTCACGTCGTGCTCCACTCCAGCGCGCAATGAGGAGCGCTGTCCGCTGATAGGGACAAGGCAGGGCGCGAATAGCCGTCATGAGTCGTGCCAGCTCATCTTCTGGAACGTAGCGTGGGACACGCTCTGGCAATTTGGGTAAATCCCCAACACCGAGCAGGGGGCGGCCAGGCACATCCTCCCACTCCCAACTCGCCGTATCACGGAAAAAGACAGATAAAGCACAGAGGTTTCCTCGCTTGGTGAGCGTACTGAGAGGCTGTCCCGAATGCATTCCTTTCCGGGAAGAGAGCCATTCAGCGAACTCCAAAAGATGGTCTCGTGTGACCTCCGCGAATGTTTCGATGTGAGGGTACGCCTGGCTCAACCACTGCATGAAGCGGCGGAAGGACACCTCTAGTCGCGTAATGGTCCCTGGACGGCTGGTCAGGCTGCGCGCAGTGAGGTAGCGGGCGATCATGGCGAGCATACGCGGATGTCCAGGAGAAGGCGCTGCGTACTTTGGCATGATCTTCCACGGTTCTGTTGCTGCTTGTCCGCGATGGTAGAGGACAACTTTCAAACGATGGATGGCGGTAAGATAACTCTTGCGCGCTCGTCGCTGGTACTCCTCAGCAGATCCATGAAAGTACGCAATATCAGCACGTTCTCCCAAGGCACGACAGGCCTCGGCCAGCTCATCACAGGCTGTTTCCGTAATAGCCTCGACTTGCCAGATTCCTGTATGGAGAAAAATGCGGCTTACCACCCAGTGCAAATCCTGGGAAGAAGAAAGTCGGTTGTACCCCAGCCCTACCGCTTCCTCGATGAGTTGCTCCATATCTGAGGAACGGTTGGCAAATGGGAGCATCTCCCAGAGATGAATGTTGGAGATCCCGATGAGCCAATCCCAATCAAAGGTGGCATAGCCACGTAAAGCCAGAAAAAACAGATAGGGGCGGGCGCGATACGACACGCGTCCAATCAGTTCCGAACGTGGGTGGCGACGCAATCTCCCGACCCGTTCGGACAGAGGAGCCGCAAACCAGGTGGAGAGATCAGGGTACGCTTCGACAAAAGCGCGTCGGAGTTGCAGGTAGTAGTTTTGGGACCCCAAACTCCCGTGATAGGCAAGAACAAAGGCGGCATATTCTTCCTCGCTGGCATGACGTGGTGTGAGAAACGCATCTGTAGGCTTGTGGGCAGGAGTAGTCATGACTGTCCCTCCTGTCCGAGCGCTCGACGATATTCAGCTACGACCATCGGATCGGAGACCTGGGTGTAGAGCCTCGTTGATTCCGGCGAAGCATGGCCTAAGCGCTTCTGCAGTGCCAGCTCGCGCATACCTCCCTCCCACATTCGAGTCGCATGCGTGTGGCGCAAGGCATGAGGGGTCATCCAGGGATCACGGATACTCAGCCGCTCGCAGTGTCGTTCAAACAATTTCACCAGCGCATGATACCCCAGGGGTTCGTGTCGCCGTTGCCCTCGACCACCGACGAGAAAAACGTGGGAACTGTCGGTGTCGGAGGGTCGTTCTTGCATCACGTAGGTGCTGACGGTCAGCAATGCCTCTGGTTCATACAGATCCACGACTCGCTCGCGTCGGGATTTAGTGCGCACTCCCTTTGGATGATCATCGCGATAGCGAATGATCACTCGCCTGCGTCCATATTGAATATCCTCCAGGTGCAGGTTGAGCACTTCACCAGGGCGAAGTCCGCCCTGCAGCATTAACAAAATCATCGCCTTATCCCGGAGAGTTCGCAGCGAGCCGAGGAGCTGCTGGATATGCTCCTCGCTCATGGGTCGAGGAACTCGCTGAACCGTCTTGACACGTACCACGCGGCGAATGGGCCGTTGCCGAGAAGCGTGACCCATAAAAGGTCGATGGTGCTCAGAAACTCGCGCAGTGGCCGGATCGTTCACCTTTTGGATGGGATTCTCTGAGCCGATCAATTGTCCAGAAAGGATGAGGTATTCATAAAAGGAGGACACAGCAGCAAGGATACGATTAATGCTGGCAGCAGAGAGATGGGTAGTGGACCTCCCCGCTTCAGTCGTGCAAAGAACGATGCTCAGTCGGCTCCCTTGCCTCCGGCTTGGAATAGCTCGTAGGTAAGCGAGCAAGTCCAATGCATGCATTGGAGTGAATTCGAGGTAGGTGAGTCGTTGTTCCTTCAAAAAGGACATGAAGTGGAGCAGATCGTAGGCGTAGGCAGCCTGCGTATTTGGTGAGAAACCGCGGGCATGGAGATGGCTCATGAAGCCGGAAACAATGGGTATGAGCTGGTTATCGTCGTCTAAGAGTTCAAAGGAAAAATCGGGCTCATTCGTGAGCTGGATACGCTGGACTCGCATGGTGTACTTGCTCCTTCTGTAACTCCGAAACACCTGTTCTTAGTACGAACAAATGCTCGACAGGGTGTCAAGTGTCTACATAAGTACCGAGCAGGTGTTTGCCCTGGCAACGTTGCTTGGTTTCCGCTTTGCCCCACGCATCGGTGACGCCCTCTCGAAGAAACTGTATCTGCTCGATGCTGTGGGAACGTCTGAACCGCTCAAAACACTGCTCTTCGATCAGGTCAACAAGAAGCTTATCATTGAGCAATGGGATGAAATGCGGCGCGTCGCTTCATCCATTCGTCACGGGACCGTGTCCGCCTCGCTGCTGATGCGCAAACTGGCAGCCTACCCGCGCCAAAATCAGGTGGCGAGAGCGCTCACCGAGTTCGGCAAGCTCGAACGGACCTCCTTCTTGCTGGACTATTTTCGCGATGCCGCGTTCCGCCGCCGCATTCTGATTGGTCTTAACAAAGGGGAAGCGTTGCACTCGCTCGCCCGCCAGCTCTTCTTTGGTCGTCTAGGGGAGCTACGTGATCGCGCTCTAGAAGATCAGATTCATCGGGCAAGTTGCTTGCATTTGCTGATGGCAGCCATTGCAGCCTGGAATACTATTTATCTGACCGAGGCGTTCGCGACGCTGCGTAGGCAGGGCGAAGAGATCTCAGAGACAACCGTCGCACATATCGCGCCACTGGGCTGGGAGCACATCAACCTCATTGGCAAGTATCAGTTCGCACCGCAACCGGGGCGCTCGTTGGAGAATCTCCGGCCTTTGCGCGTGAATGTGACAAAAGAGGGAGAAGAGGCGACCCAGGAGGCTGCAAGCTAAAACCTCGAAATTGGTACCACAATTGTTCGCTGTCTGTGGAAAATGAGCATGCAAGAAACAGGCGGGAATCGATATTCTCACCTGATTCTTCAGGGGGTCAACCCAGGTGGCCTATGAGTCAGCCGCTGGCCACCACCACCCCTGGAAAAAGCGCAAGAGACCGCGCAGGAGCACCTCCTCCGGCGCGAGCATGCTCACGAGGCCGAACGCCCAGGCCGCGTACAGCAGAGCCCCGTGGGTCAGAGGCACGAAGCTGGGTGCCCCAGTCGTGTCTCTGGTGGGGAAGTAGATCGCGATGTCATCGGGAGCAATCTCGCGCCCAGCGAGGAGGCAGGACGCCTGGTAATCAGCCAACAGGGCATCGAAGGCAGAGATGGCATCCCGTTCGTTCCCTGGTCCCTGAACTTGGAGGACCACGGTGATGCTCTTCACCTCGCATCGCGAGCAGTTCCGCCTTGCGCCACAGGCCTTGACTCATTTCCGGCCCCGGTGCCACGAGGACCTTTGCTTCCACCATTCGCACCAGTGCTATAACCTGGTCAAGAGGTGCGCAGGGATGGATCGGACAGACGATCCCAGCGGCTTGCCCGCCCCAGAGAAGCAGATGGGTTTCAAACACGTCAGGCAGCAGCAAGGCGATCACGTCCTGCGTGCCGATCAAGAGGTCAGCCAGGAGATTGGCGGTCTGGTGCAGCTTGCTCAGCAAGACACGTGAGCAGGGAGTCAGGTTATTCTAGCCGCCTTCTGTGCAGCAAGAACGCAACGAGTGGAATGGATGGTAAAAGAAAGCAGGCGTCCATCAAGAAGGTGAGGAGAAGCCTGGTTGACCTGTTCACAGAGGAATGCCAGGTCGCGATTGAGAGCGCGATCGTTGAAGGGAGCCAGTTCCACCTGGATCGTCGTGGCATCACGTGTAATAGTACCAGAAAGTTGGAAGAACGGAAGTAAGCGCCGCCAGGTGGCATGAGCGTAGGAAGCGGGAAAGTACTGGTCCCGTACCCACATCGCCAGGTTCGCGAGAGCCAAGGTACACACGGTCATCACCTGATCTTTGCGATGATCAAGTTCATACATGGTTCGCTCTTTTGCTTTCAGATCTTCGAGTGCTCGTAACACCTCGCGCTGTTCTTTGCAATAGCGCTCCTGTTTGCGGAACTCCTGGTTGCACTGTTCATAGGCCCGCCATTCTTTTACCCGTATCTGCTCCAGTTCGGCATCAATGACGGCTTTGCGCTCCTTGATCTCCCGTCGCAGCATGTAATCAGCCACTTCTTGTCGTTCCAGGGCACTCTGGTACAAACCCAGTTCCCGGTAGAGTTCATTGCTACGACTCTTGTAATCTTTGCGCAACCGCTCCCGTCGTTTGCTGGCTTGCGCTTCTCGTTTACCAGCACTCTGCGCCCATTGCTGCAAGCGGCTCTGGCGTTGCTGCAAGTGAGTTCGTCGCTTCGCCACTTCCGAGTTTTCCACCGCAGCCTTGGCGAAACCGTGATTGGTGTCCAATCCGAGAGGCAGTAAATAATCTTTGATCACATTTTCTTGCGCTGGCCACCGATGGATGTAGGTCTGAGCCAGCTCGATCGGCTCGATGGCCTGGGCCGTGGTCACAATGGGAATCAGCTTGGCCGTCGTCTCTTTGGCGGGAGCGGCAGTGGCTTGCCAGCCCTCTTCCCACCAGCGCGGATCGTTTCGTTTTCGGTCTGCGTCCCAGCGCTGCGGCAGGTCTACGTCCTCTGGATCAGGCTGAACGGGAACTGACCGACGGAGGTCGCGGATCAGTGCGACCTGCAAGCAAAGCTGCTCACCTGGGTGGTCAGAACGCGGCAAGGCGATACGGGCAGGAGCAACTTCTCGGATGATCTTTCCTTTGCTGTCAGTACTCAAGGGCACAAAGGCTCCCACGTCACAGAATGAGGTAAGATCCCGATACTGATTGGTCTGTAAAATGGTGACCACCGTTCGTCCCTCAGCGTGCAGGTTGGCCAGGAATTCGGTGGCCATGCCTTCTCGATCTACGATAATTCGCTTGACCTGGGCGCTCTCCTTGTTATGTTCATAGCGTGCGATAATCGAGGGTAATCCCACCATCAAATGCTGGTCTCCACGGTGGGTGGTCACTAGCAATGGGTGTCCCTGCTCATCGTGCAACAGCACCAGAGCACGGCAGCCCAAGATCGTGCCCAGGCGTCCGATCAGCCCTCTGGGAATGAGCACTTCACTGTAGACGGGTTTGCGGTGTCCATCCACATAACAGGTCAAGGACTGAGGTCTCTCAGGATCTTCAGCTTCTGGATGCCAGAGATCGGTTGTCCACCGCGCCAGGGAATCCGTCAAGCTTTCTGCCCCACCTGCGTAAGCCACTTGCGACAAAAAGGCTTCGGTGTAATGATAGCCATAGGCTCGCTTACGTCCAGAAAGCCTCGCCAAACTCTTGCCAGTGTAGCTGCGCAGATCCCAAGTGCGATGCAGTCCTACCGCTCCCAGAAACAGCAATGTCAGCAAGAGTCGTCTTCGGACCACCGCTGAACTGCCTGCCAATGGGAGGCGAGTAGAGATGGTTTCTCTCGGCAGAGCCTTCTCTAATTGCGTCAACAGTCCTGTCTCGGTAGCCGCAGCCAACAGCAGCAAGCCTCCTGCGCCTTCGCTGTATCCTGGTTCAACTGAGACACTTTTGGGCTTTTTTTTCTCGCGGGACCGGTTTGTAGGTCAGTCCCAGGCTCGCTCGGACCCGGTTAAGTTGACTGATGCTCACCGTCAGAGAGAAACGCTCCTGGATGGCGCAGCGCAGCACTGAACTGGGCAAGTCGGAGTTTGTCTGACAGCGCTCTGTCAAGAACGTAAGGACGTCTCCTCGCAGTTTCATTGCGTGACCATGCCGCCCATCAACGAACGCTTTTTCCTCGTCGCTCTGCACTCGCTTGAGCAGCCGATAGACCGTCGTTCGATGCATCGGGACTGCGCTGCAAATTCTAGCAACCGAGGCTGTTGCTCCCTGCTCTACCTGCCGGACAATCTCACGTCTGGCAGCCTTGCGCTGCTCTGGGGTCACGGATGCTTGCATCACTCTCACACCTTGTCTCTCCTCCCACAAGATGAGGAGAGCTTGGGAAGACAGCATGGCAGGCTGTCTTCCCAAGCTCTCCTCATAGGGAACCTGTGGGGTGGTTCATTCCGCCGCGCCGCATCGCGCGAATGAGGGTGGGGTGTGACGCACCCCATGAACGCTCCCTTCCAGCCTGAAACGTCTCCGGGAGAGATCCGTCAATTCAGCCGCCGCACCAGCCAGACCGCCGCGAAGAGCGCCAGCACCGAGAAACCCATATAGATGCCCGTCTCGATCCACTGGAACGTCCAGAAGCGGTCCCCAGGCTGATAGCTAATATAGTTGGCCTGCACGCCGTTGGCTTGAAGACATTGTGTGGTAGTCATTTCCCCGGTGCAGCCTTCCCTTAAGTCGGAACTCCTGTTCCCTTGAGCATCGATATAGCCTGAGGCAAACCGCCAGGCCTGGTTGCTCAGGGCAGGCGGCTCCTGTTGGTCAATCGGCCAGGTTATGGTAACAGGCGTCTCAAAGTTGGGGCGCCACAACAACTCGACCGGCGCGCGAATCGCCACAAACAGCGCAATTGTGAGAAAGATCGCTGAGGCCGTCCGGCGCGTCAGCGCCCCCGCAAAAATGCCCAGCGCCAGCGCCAGCAAAGCGGAGGCCACCCAGACCGGCCCCGACGTATCGTAAATTCTGCTGATAAACGAGCCGTGAATCTGCGCCCAGGGGCTCTGCCACCAGTACAGCAACGCCAGCAGCGCTCCCGATACCAGAAGCACTACGCCCAACAACAGCGCCAGCTTCACCGTCAGCCAGCGCATGCGCGTGATGCTCTGCGTCCAGATGAGTAGATGTGTGCGTTGCTCCACTTCCCGCGCCACCAGCGGTGCGCCTACCAGCGCTCCTAGCAGCAGCGGCAGTGGCAGCAGCAAAGTGGTACCACCAAGCAGAAAGCTATATTGGTTGTCGAACACCTGCATTCGCCCTAGGCATGGGCTTTCCCTTGAGACCAGATTCAGGCAGTTGCTCAACCTAAGCTGCTGAAAACTGTTCGCCATTTCCAGCCCGGTAATCAGCAGAAACACACTGATCACAGCCAGCACCACCAGCAGAATCAGGCCCTCGGCGCGATGCTGCCGCCAGACAACCCAGGTCATTTGAACACCTCTCTTCTATCTTGCTCGCGCGCCGATGGCGGCGCTTGCAATCGATCACCTGCCTGCTGGCTCAGATACGCCAGCACAATATCCTCCATCGACACCTCCTGCACTTCCCAGGATGGGTTGAAGAGCGGGCCGTTAGCGCGCACCAGCAGCGTCGTCTGCCGCTCAGTATGGCTCGCCTCGATCACCGTATGCACGCTGGCAAGCGCGCCCACATCCTGGCGCGGCCCGATCAGCCGCTTGTGCGTCTTCGCAATCTCCTGCATATCGCTCGCAAGCTGGACATGCGACGCCGAGAGAATGATGAGATAGTCGCAGACGCGCTCCAGATCGCCGATGATATGCGACGAGAGCAGCACCGTCAGCCCACTCTCGGCCACTGCGTCCAGCAGCGTGCGCAAGAACTCACGGCGCGCCAGCGGGTCCAGACTTGCCAGCGGCTCATCCAGCAGCAGCAGATCAGGCCGTTTCGCCAGCGCCAGCACCAGCGCCACCTGCGCCTGCTGTCCACCGGAAAGTTTGCCCGCGCGCCGCTCCAGTGGAATGCCCAGCTTTTGCATACGCGCTCGCGCCAGTCCGTCATCCCAGCGGGGATTCAGCTTGCGCCCCAGCGTCAGCAATTCCGCGACTGTGAACCCCTTGTACAGCGGCGTATCCTGCGCCACAAAGCCTATGTGCGGCAGTGCCTCAGTGGGCTGCCTGAGCGGCGAGCAGCCAAAAACCTGCACGTTGCCCGCCGTTGGCTCCAGCAGGCCAACTGATAGATGCAGCAGCGTCGTCTTGCCCGCGCCGTTCGGCCCGACGAGCGCCGCCACACGCCCGGCAGGCAGGGCCAGCGTGCAATCTTGCAGCGCCCAGGTGCGCCCATAGCGTTTACTCAATCTTGTCGTCTCCAGCGCGTTGCTCATGCGGTTTCCTCGTTTTCTCTCTGGGTGTCTTGAAACGTGGACATGAAGAGCGCCAGCACGCTCTCACCATCCAGCCCGGCCTCGTAGGCGCTGTGCAGCCAGCGCACCAGGCTGTGCCGCAGCGCCGCATGGCTGGCAAGCGACATGCTCGCCAGCGTGCGCTGCACAAACGTTCCCCGGCCTGGTCGGCTCGCAACCAGCCCCTCGCGCTCCAACTCGCGGTAGGCTTTCAGCACTGTGTTGGGGTTGATGGTGATCTGCGCCACCACCTCGCGCACCGTGGGCAGTTGGTCCCCGACCTCCAACAAGCCCAGGCGCAGCGCCTGCTTCACCTGCTGCACAATCTGAAGATACGCCGCCACGCCGGAATGGGTATCCAGATGAAATTCAATCATCGTGCTTTCTCCACGCAGCTAAATAGCTATCTCACTAAAATGCTATTAAGATAGTACAATCATACATGGCAATAGCTGACTTGTCAAGAGGATGAGTCGAGAAAAGAGGAAGCCTCTTGCCGTGTCACCTGCTCGGAGAGATGACCCGAGTACGGCGTCTGAGGGAAGGAATCAGCCATCCTCACCGAGTCTCAGTTCAGATGGTCAACCGTGCAAAGTGGAGTGAACCCCTGATTCAGTCTGACATGAAACAGCTTTCTGAGCAAGGTGGATGTCGTCTGTCCAAGAAATGATGGGAAAGCCAACCAAGAATCTCCTCGCCTTCTTGATGGACACTTGCTTGCTTTCATCAACTGTTCCACTGGTTGCATTCTTTTTGCGTAGAATGCGGCCAGAATAACCTGACTCCCTGGTGAGGTGAGCGAGACGGGCTGATGAGCTGGCTTGGCTGGTGGAACGCGAGCTGTGGGCTCTTTGTTCTGGAGCCGTCTCTGCTGCGTTCCGTAGCAGCTCATACGTACTGCGCGCAGCAAGCCGCGCGGCGAGCGGGAGATGCTCGCTCTGTTCAATGTCTGCCAGGACACGTCCCGGTCTCATCAGTGGCTCCTTCCCTCCTGCTGGCAAAAGCGAATAGGGATCTCATAGATCCCTCCTTCTACCACTATGGCCTGAGATCGTTCAGAATCCGTTCCATGTTTTCAGTCGCGAAGAACTCGGCCGGTGAGACCGTTCCTGCTAAGGCTGCTATATAGCGACTGAACTCGACTGAGTTGCTACGCAGGGCACTGAAAAGGGATTGCATGGCAGGGGGAGGGGGCTCAAGCGTGGCCCTTTGACAGTTGAGTTCGTAGAGGGGCAAAGCAGTCTCGTTGCGTCGTTGTTCATAGTCGGCGAGCGCCTCTTGCAGAGGTCGTCGCCCTGCCAGGCCGCTATCGATCGCCTCGGCGAGGAGTTCAGCATCGCGGAAGGCGTCGCTGATCCCATGCGCCAGGATTGGATCTTTGAAATGACCTGCATCTCCAACCAGCGCCCATCCTGGACCGTAGGGTTTGCGGAAAAAGTTGGGGAGATCCCCGGTCCCTACGAACCGTTCTTCTTGTTTGGCTTCTCGTATACGACTGGCAAGATGGGGAGTACACGCCTCAAGCGTCTGCAGGAAGTGACCTCTTATATCGCGGCGGATGGCATCGAACTCCTGATGTGGCCATTGAATAGCGACCAGCACCTTGCTGTCGTTGGTGGGAAAGGTAATGATGATGCGATGATCACGAGGGTAGAGTTCGCCTCCTGCTGCCGAAATGCCGCTCCAGTACGAGTAGTACGCACAGCAAAACACCGGTCTCCTCTGGTAGGTGGGAGCCTGGACCGCGCGTGCCACCAGTGAACGCATCCCATCGGCGCCGATCACGAGCGTAGCCTTCTCTGTGACAGGCTCACCCCGGACATGGCCACCACGTATGCCCGCCACCCGTTCTTCCTCTTTGAGAAGTTCTTGCACATGGAAGCCTTCCCGCAGTTCAGCCCCAGCCTCGACGGCGGCCTTGACAAGGAGGTAGTCAAGCATGATGCGCCGGGGGGCATAGAGAGCAGCGACACCATCTGTCGGAAGGATCGATCCGACGAGAGAGAAAGGGCCAAGATCGAGCGTCACGCTGGTGATTGCGGGGCAATTGGTTGCAATGACCCGTTCTAAGATTCCCCACCGTTTGAGGCAAGCTGCTCCTCGTTGGTGGAGAAAATGGCCAGACATGGTATCACTGGGGAACGTCGCTTTATCGAGGAGCAGCACGCGGTAACCTTTGCGTGCCAGCAGCATAGCCGTTGGTGATCCGGCGCAGCGAGCACCGACGACAATCACATCGTACATGGAAGAACTGCCTCCTTCTAGCAAGGCCTTCTCTGACCCTTTGCTGTCGAATCCGGAGAGACGAAGACAGGGAGGTTGCGAGAAACAATGCCCGGAAGCGCGCTCATCTTTGTCGTGACTTCCCTCAAGCAGGTCAATTTTCCTGGCTTCAAACCCGATGTGACAGAAAAAGGATGAGGCATCTTCTCGCTCTCTGAACATGCCGGGCGCTGCTCATGCTGTCTGAGTGTTCGCCGCCGCCTCCAGACCGAGCGCTTTGATCGCTTGCTCGCGCAGGACAAACTTCTGCACCTTGCCGCTGGCTGTCAAGGGGTAGCTCTCCACGAACTGGAAGTAGCGCGGGATCTTCTGATGGCTGATCTGTCCTTTGCAGTAGTCGCGCAGCTCCTGTTCGGTGAGTTGCTCACCGACCTTGGGAATCACCACCGCCAGCAGTTCCTCGCCAAAGAAGGCATCCGGTACCCCGACGACCTGCACGCCGGCCACCTTGGGGTGGCGCATGAGGAACTCCTCAATCTCACGTGGAAACAGGTTCTCCCCACCACGAATGACCATGTCCTTGAGCCGGCCCACAATGTTGACATAGCCACGCCCATCCATCGTTGCCAGGTCACCGGTATGTAACCACCTTTCGGCATCAATTGCCTCGGCAGTCTTCTCTGGCATCTTGTAATAGCCAGCCATGACCTGGTAGCCTCGGCAGCACAACTCCCCGCGCTCTCCACAGGGCACGATGTCACCAGTCGCCGGATTGACAATCTTCACCTCGATGTGCGGCAGCGGGATGCCTACCGTGGCGGCTTTGCGTTCAAACGGATCATCCGGCAGCGTCTGCGTAATCACGAGACTTTCGGTCTGCCCAAAGCTAATGCCCACATCCGCCCTGGTGCATTCTTTCACCTGCTCCATCAAGGCTACGGGTACCGGGGCACCCCCGCTCACCGCTTGCTTGAGCGAGGAGAGATCAGCCGTCGTGAAGTCGGGATGCTGCATCAGCGCCACCAGCATGGTGGGGACGCCTGCAAACATAGTACAGCGTTCCTGACTGATGACCTGCAAGACTTTCTGCGGATCGAAGGCGAGCAGCGGATGCAATGTGGCACCAGCAGCAAGCGTCTTCAGAATGCTCCCCACACCTTTGGCATGAAAGAATGGCACGGGAAGGCAAAACCGGTCCGTCTGTTCCATCCCCCACCGCCGTGTCACGAACAGGGTATTATTGAGCAGGCCGCGATGGGTGAGCACGACCCCCTTCGGGGACCCGGTCGTGCCAGAGGTGTAGAGGAGCATGGCCGGGTCCAGGGGAGTCACGGCGGTTTGCTGTGCGGCTAGCTCAGCCTCGCTCACCTGGAGGCCCGAAGCCGCCACCTCACCCAGCAGTGCCGGACGCCAGCCCTCCTGTTCCCGCAGGCCCGTCGGAGGCATCCCCATCAGGCAGACAAAGCGCAACCTCGGCAGGCGCTCGCTTGTGACCTCTCCGGGCCTGCCCCCAGGAATAATCAGCGAACGGATGGTCGCCAGGTGGTCGGAGGTACGCACACGTGCCATGAAGAACAGCGCCTGCACATCCCCTTGCTTGAGGAGGTACTCGACCTCGGTCGCCTGCAGCACGGGGTTGATGGTCACCAGCACCAGCCCCACTTTGGCGGCAGCCATCATGAGGATCGGCCACTCCGGGAGATTGGCCGCCCAGACGGCGATGTGATCGCCCTTGGCTAGTCCCTGGGCCAGCAGCCCTTTGGCCACCGCATTCGCGCGGTCGCGGTAGTCCTGGTAGGTCCAGCGGATGGCGAGCGCATCGCCGAATTCGGGATAACAGGAATAGACAATGGCTTCCTGGGTAGAAAGCTCATCGGCGCGACGATCTAAGAGATCTCCAATCGTCATCTCGAGGAGGTCGGTCCCCTCAGTTTCGGCCTGCCAGTGCGACAGGCCATCAGCAGTCATACCCATACCATTTCTCCTTTGCTTCTGGGAGTATCCAGTTCACGATCGGCTCACTAGGGAAAGTCTACCTGACTGCCAGCGGAAGGGTATCGTAGAAATTACGTATTCGCTTACGTATTGTTGTGAGGAGGAGAGCGTTTCCTCACTCGTCAATCCACCTCCTCCTGGAGAAGGAGGAACCGTCTCTGTTACCGGAACAAAGCACATGAAGGCATTCATGAGGTATACTCTCAAAGGAACCAGCTCAAGGCTGAATGCCGTTTCTGTGATCCAGTGCTAGACGAAGGAGAACCGCTTATGTCAACATCGAGTACCCCAACATGCGCAGTCATTCACACGCAAGAGACCTATGAGGGGAAGCAAGGCCTCACCTACTTTGCTGGAATCTCTGCCCAAAGCGCGGATGCGCAAGCCATCTGCCTGCATCTGCTGACGATCCCACCGGGCGCACGGGCCAAGGCACATCTGCATGAGCACCACGAGACCGCTATTTATGTCCTCAGTGGTCAGGCTGAGATGTGGTACGGCGAGGGGCTCGGAGACTACCTGTCTGCCGATGCAGGGGACTACGTGTATATCCCGGCAGGCATGCCTCACTTACCCGGCAATCGGAGCCAAACGGAACCCTGCCTGGCCGTGATTGCTCGGACCGATCCCAATGAGCAGGAAAGCGTCGTGCCCCTGCCCGAACTCGACCACGTCCTCTTGCAAAGGCCGCAGGCTCCCCAGTAGTAGGAGAGCAATCTTGTCTCGGCTCAGTTTATCCGAGTGATCACCTGGTAAGTGGAAAATAGATCAGGATACCCCTCGCTATTCCGATCCATCACATCTGGCCCTGAGGCCAAAGAGGTCGCAGTTCGTCGACCTCGTTTCCCGTCTGATCGGAGGCTGATGGTGGGAGATAAATTCACTCTCCCTTGGCGGGGAGAGCCCCCAGTTGTTGAAGCAAACCGAGAAAGTCGGCCTCGGCCCAGTGCTCCACAATCTTGCCATGCGCGATGCGGTAGATGCTGATCCCCGTCCCAGAGAAATGCTTTCCGGATGCCTGAACCCCGAAAAACGGCGTGCCGGTGTGGGTGCCAGAAGCCCTCCAGCGCTCTACTACTTTGTCACCTTCAGCGATCAGGTCGACGGTTTCGACCTGGTAATCAGGACAAGCGGCGAGGGCTCGTCGGTGAGCGATCTTGCCACTCTCCAGGCCGGGAGCCTCGCCTAGCAAGAGATTATGGGAGACGAGATCTGCCGCCACAATGTCATCGAGCCAATCTAGTTGGTTCAGGTTATGGGCTTGCCGATACCGACGAACGAGTTCTTTGTTGTCTTCAGTTGACATATGATGTTTTCCTTTCGCAGGTGAGCCGTTCCTCAAGGCCAATTTCGAGCGATTCACACCGATGTTCGATCCTTCAGCCAAAAACTCTTCGATCCCTCGCTCATATTACCATGCCCATGAGGAAATGTGGTAAATGGGGTGAAAGTCCCGACACAGGAGTCCTCGATCCAGCATTTGTGTCCGAACCTTCACCCCATTTACCAAAATGCTCTCGCGAGGCCATGGGTTGACGACGGAGCGTGTCATCAGCTCATCAAAGAAGCTGATGTTCGGCGGCGAAGCGGGCAGCAGCAGCCCGCGAGTTGATGCCGAGTTTGTTGTAGATGGAGCTGAGATGAGTGGTGACCGTGCGAGGGCTGATGACGAGCTGTTTAGCCACCTGAGCATCGGTCAGACCTTGTGCGACGAGACGCAGAACCTCCACCTCGCGTGTGGTTAGTCCTGCCGGATAGATAGCAGGGCGTGTAGGAGCGGTCGAAGAGGAAAGCCTGGAGAGGGGCGCTTCCTGGATCGGAATTGCCGGCTGCCAAGCGAGCGCCTGTTCGGTTGTCATGGTGCGCCCCTCTGCCAGAGCCTGAGCAAACACCTTGTCACCCAGCTGCGAGCGCGCCCTGGCCTGGGCGCGTTTAACACTTGCGCGGAGCACCCGGGGAAAGGTGGTGGCACTGTTCTGGAGGAGGGCCTCTGCTGCACCCCACAGTCGTGCAGCCGCGAGCGGTTGTGCTTGTGCCGTCAGTGCGACGGCCAGGCCTTGCAGACAGGAGGCCACGAGTTCCCGATGCCCCAAGGCCGTGGCGAGAGCCAGGCTCTGCTCGTAGAGGGTGCGCGCTTGCGCGATGTCTCCCTGCAACAGCACAGCCGTTGCCAGGTGGAACAGCGAGTTGGCCACACTGTACCGGTTGCCCGTCTCCTGTTTGAGCCGCAGGCTTTCGGTGAGCAGGGCACAGGCGCTGACGAGATCGCCCTGCTCAAGCGTCAACTGGCCTAAAAAGCCAAAGGCATGGGCCAGCCCCCACTTGTTGCTCACCTGCTGGCAGAGCTCAATGGCCTCCTGTAACAGGGCTCGCGCTCGTGTCTGCTCCCCCAGCTTCATCGCATTGCGTGCCAGGTAGATGAGCGGCCAGGCGATATCGCCTGCATAGCCCAGCGCTCGATAGAGGGCCAGGCTTTCTTCTAAGTGTTGCCGGGACCTGGCGATCTCCCCCTGAACATTGCAGACACGCGCCAGGAGCAGGCACACCGAAGCAACCATCCAGCTATCACCTCGTGCGCTAAACTCAGCCTGCGCCTGCTCGGCCAGAACGCGTGCTCGTCCCGGGTCGCGTCTGTGCAGCAGAGCGACCCCCGCCAGCCCAAGAAGGGCGATCCCCTGCGTCTGCCGGTCTGCGAGCCGCTGCGAGAGAGGCAGTAACCCCTCGCACAAGCGCTCCAGCCAGGCAACGTCTTCCTGATACAAGCCGAGCGTTACTGCGGCTATCAGGGCCTTGAGCCGTATAGGCTCGCCGCTCTTCTCGCTCCCAGCGAGCACCCGTTCCACAAAGGCCCGTCCCTCGCTCATGTAGCCGCGGATGGTCCAGAAGCGCCAGAGCACGCTGACCAGCCGCACGGCTGTCTCGATGCGGCGCGCGCTCCCGGTTGGCTCATTCCCGTCCTCCAGAGCCCATTGGAGCGCGGCTCGCAGATTGGGATACGCTTGCTCCACCCGCTCGAACCATGGTACTGCCTCCCCGCCGAACAGGTGCCCGCGCGCCTTCTCCACGAGGTGGAGATAGTAGGCAGCGTGGGCCTCTCGTGCCGCTTCCCACTCTCGGTGTGCTTGCAGGCGTTCCAGCCCGAACTCGCGGATGGTCTCCAGCATGACGAGCTGCGGTTCATCGCCCTCCTGCTCCGTTTGTTGGACAAGGCTCTTGTCCAGCAGGGAGGCCACTCCCTCAAGCACAGGAAAGGTCTGAACACCATCCTCCTGACCCGCCTGGCACACCGTTTCGGCAGCCTCGAGGGTGCAGCCGCCGACGAAGATGGAGAGCCAGCGGAAGAGGCGCTGTTCCGGTTCCGTCAGCAGGTCGTAGCTCCACTGCAGCGTGTTGCGCAGCGTCTGTTGGCGGGTGGGCAGATCACCTGGGCCACCTGTGAGGAGGTCGAGGCGATGGGAGAGGCGATGAAGCAAGGCCTGCGGTGGCAGCAGCTTGATACGCGCCGCCGCCAGTTCGATGGCGAGCGGCAGGCCGTCCAGACGCGCACAGATCTCGGCGATGGTGCGGGCATTGGCCTGGGTCAGCTGAAAGGCCGGCTGGATGGCCTGGGCACGCTCCACGAAGAGGCGCACGGCAGCGACCTGCGCGAGGGCCTGTGCGTCTTCGAGCTGTGTGAGGTCAGGCTGGGGGAGAGACGGCACCGAGAATGCATATTCGCCGGAGAGGTGCAGGGCAGCCCGGCTGGTTACCAGGAGATGCAGGCGGGGGCAAGAGACCAGCAAAGCAGCCAGCTGTGGTGAGGCGGCAGTCACCTGCTCGCAGTTATCGAGCAGCAACAGCAGGTGTTGCTCTTGCAGGTAGTCCCGCACGTGATCCAGCAAGGGGCGATCGAGAGCTTCCCACAAGCCAAGGCTCTTGGCGATGGCTGGCAGGACCTGCTCTGGATCGCTGACGGGAGCGAGGGGAACAAAACAAACGCCGTCGGCAAAGGTGTCACCTCCCTCAGCTGCTACTTGCAAGGCCAGGCGTGTTTTCCCCACTCCCCCGGTGCCGATGAGCGTCACCAGTCGGACGGACGTTTGCCGCAAGAGGGCAGCCACGGCTGCGACCTCACGCTCGCGCCCCAAAAACGAGGTCAGTGGCACCGGAAGCGTGGCGCGTCCTGGTGCTCCGCTCTCCCGCTCGGGCGGGGTCTCCAGGGGTTCGACAGGCTTGTGGAAAGAGGGGTTCGTGTCAGTGCGCAGACGAGCCTGTGCACTGGAGACAGCAGGCGGGCGAGGCGCAACCTCCAGGTCCTGCGCTTGCACGGCGAGAACCGTTTCCCCGACATGCATGCCAAAGAGCCGGGCCGCAACCGACTGCAGCTGATGGAGGGTCAAGGCCTCCGATTGGCCCAGGTAGATCCGCTGCAACTGCCCCTGCCGCGTGCAATAGGCTCTCCAGTACGATCTCCCGCGCCGGTTGCCTGCCCGTTCTTTGTGCGCGGTGAAGCTGCCGTGCTCACTGCGAAAGGTAAAGGTGGAGGCAGTCTCAAGCCAGCCATACCAGTCGGCAGAATCCACCATCACCTGAGCGGGTTGGCCGTCCAGTTGGTAAGTGAGGATGCCATTCTGGATGATTGGAGGAGTCTGAGCCATCTTTCCCTCGCTTTGCTACCGTCTGCAACCGAACAGGGATTCCCGAACAGTATAGCATATGTTCGGGAATCCCTTCTAGAAGCGTTATCACCCCAGGGAGCGGCGCGGTTCTGTTCATCAAGAGCCGTCTCTCGTGCTTCTGATGAGAGGAAAAGAGCTGCAAAGGCAGTTTTTCACCTGTTTTTCCTATCCCAGGTCCATTCGCTCCCGCTCAACCTCCCACCTATGCTATACTCCTAACGCCAGGAAAAAACAGGTGAAAAAACGGAAACAGGTGAAAAAACATGGCGACTACCACGCTCACGCCTCCTTCTCCTAAAGAGGTTCTCCCTCGCTGGCTCGATGAATTGCGAGCCAGCGATCGCGCCAAAGGCACCATTCGTCGCTACAAAAGCGCGGTGGAGAGTTTCCTCGCCTGGTACGAACGCTGTGAACGACGACCCCTCACCTTTGCGACCCTGACTCCTATCGCCCTGGTTGGTTACCGCAATGAGGTGCAACGGACGCAGGGGCGGGCCACCAGTACCGTCAATGGACACCTGAGTGCCTTACGGGCCTGGTGCGCCTGGCTGACGGAAGAGCGCTATTTGGAGGTCAATCCCGCCAGGCGCATCAAGCTGGTGGGTCGCCAGGAAGCCTCGAAGCGGGAGGGCCTTTCTGATACTCAGGCCAATGCCCTGCTGCGTCAGGCCCAGGCTGGGCACTCCGCGCTGCGCAACTATGCGATTGTGCAGGTATTATTACAGACCGGCATGCGCTTGGATGAGTGCAGCCAGCTCACTCTAGAGGATATCGAATTCGGGGAGCGCAGCGGACGGGTGACGATCCGGCAGGGCAAAGGCAACAAAGCGCGCACGGTTCCCCTCAATGCCTCAGCACGGCAGGCGTTAGCAGAGTACCTGGCTCCGCGTCTGCAGTGTGATCCGACGGTGAAAGCGGTCGCGTTCGCTTGGCCACGCCGTATACCTGGCAGTCCATCGATGCCACTGTGGCAAAGTCAGAAAAAGGGCGTGCTCACGACCTCGGCGATGCGGCAGATGATTGATGTGTTGGTGCGGGATGCCTCGGCACGAGGATTGGTGCCAGCACAGACCAGTGCGCATACGTTGCGGCATACATTTGCTCGCAACTATCTGGCCGAGTATCCTGGTGATGTGGTTGGGCTGGCAACGCTGCTCGGCCATACCTCCCTCGATACCACGAGGATCTATAGCCAGCCCACCGTTGAACAGCTCTCCACGCGGGTGGAACTGCTGCGACAAAATGCGTATGGCGAGGAATGAGCTGATTTTGAGAACGCACTCTCCACAGGAGAGAAGAGGAAAGACATTCCCTCACGGTCTGTGAGGCTCGCCGCCGAAATAGAGAACGGTGATACTGGGGGAGGCACAAACCCATCCATCCTATGAAAAGGCGGGAGCGATTGACAGGCGGAAACGTAGGCCCGTAGAATGGCAGAAAAAGAGGAGAAGAGCAGAGCTATGGCAGAGCAGCCCCACTGGCACCCGATCGCGATGCTGGCGACGATCGCTCGGCATATTGATGGCATGGTCGAGGCGGATCAGGAGCAGCTGGCGACCCTGCAGGAGGCCAGGACCAAACCCTACGTCCTTGATGATTATACAGTCACCCGTGTCATGCACGCATTTACCACCCAGCGCGAGGATTTCTGGGTCTTCGAGGAGCAACTGCACCGTTGGCAGGCATTGCAACTCACCGCGAAGCCTCGCGCCGAGATCACCCGCCTGCAGAGCCAGATGGCTCGCCTTCGCCACATCAACAGCGATGTGCTCACCCTGGCCGAGGAGTTGAGCAAAGGCACGATTGAGAAGCAGCTCGCTAAAAGTGACTTCGAGCTCGGGTTGGAGGCGCTGCTGCGGAGGGCCAATGGCGAAGACCCCTTGGAACTTATCCGAAAACCTGACATTTTCCAATGGACTAAGCGGCCAGGGGGAGAGCATGAGCCTGGAAGGCTCAATACATACATTGGTGACACCAGGGGCAAGATAGCAATATTGCTGGAGGCAAGAAGACGACGTCACGTGAACTGCCTCTTGCCCCAGATGCTTCCACTCGGCTTTGGGAAGGATGAAACGACGCTTTAGACAGCCTCAGCTCGTTCAATCGTCAGACGCTCGGCCATGTTGAGTCGCATGAGTCCGTAGGGATTGACGTTGCTATAGATCAGCGGGGTCAGCCCACGCAAATCTTCTTTGGTCATCTGGTTCATCCACGCTGGCTCCGACAAGACCTCTTGAATCATCAAGGTCTGGATAAAGGTAAGCGAAATCTGCAAGAGATGCAGTGCAAGCATGGCCAGCTCTTGATCTGCCACGTTGTTGGTCGCGAATTCGCCGAGACGACCGAAGTGGATAAAATTGGTTGCTGAGTTCCAGTTCTCCACGACATTGAGCCCCTCCTGAATCTCGCGCCTGAGTTCCTCTAAGCTGAGGTAATGGCAGAGAAAAATGGTGCGCTGGACTTTGCCAAGCTCCAGGAGCGCGGTATACGTCGGATGCTGCACGCCGTTGCGCGTGAATCGGCGCAGAATCTCCTCCGTTTCGGCAGTGCCCAGACGCAGCGCTGTGGCAAATTTGACCATCTCGTCGTAGTGTTGTCGAATGAGCTCCCATTTGATAGGGCGCGTAAGTACCGGTTGCAGGTTGGGATAGGCGTCAGGTCGGCCTGTTTCGGGTCGGTACAGCTTTTGTGCATGCAGATTTTTCAGGCGGGGCAACAACTGGAAGCCCAGCAAGGAACAGAAAGCAAATCCGATCTCGCTCTGGCCGTGAGTATCCACGTAGTTGCGATCCACCTGCATCTCTGACGCGTGGCGCAGCAGCCCGGTGATCATCGCGGCAACTTCCGAGGAGGAGCAGCGTTTGAGTTGCGAATAGATACAGACCGCTTTGCGTTCCACGTGCCAGTAGATCAGCACGCCAGGACCACGATAGCGCGCATGCCATTCGGTCATCAGGTTCTGGTCCCAGGCTGAGTATTTCTTGGAGTCGGAGGCGCACGCCGTGGTGCCCTCTCCCCAGATGTCGGGCAGCCGGATGCGGAAGATGGCATTAGCCACGTCGGCAATCGCCGCCCGCAGAGCATCTTTGGTGAGAAACCGGTTACAGGCGTAGAGTACGTCCCGGTAGCTCTCGCCATGGTCTCCCGCGCAGACGCGTTTGAGACCGATATTGGTGCCCAGTCCATACAGGCTCAGCAGGAGCCGTTTTTGAATGGTCGCCCGCTCCAGGTTCTCTCGCAGCGTCAGCGTGTGGAAGCGATCGGTAAAGCGCACCCGCAGGTCCGTTTCCTTGAGGATATCAAGCAGCTCGATCATGGGCCACCGCGTGAAGAGTTCGCCTTTGAGCAGCCGCAAGTGCTGGGGTTGGGGCTGGGGAGGCAAAGGCGTGAGGGAGATCCAGCCGCCACCCTTGGACAACAGGCGCACGTGAGGATTGTCGGGGATGTTCTGGTTGAGTTGCTCTAATGCTGTGGTCATCTCAGCCTGCAGCTTTTGGATGAAGGTGTCAGCGTCCAGAGGCAGGTGCAAGGCGTCATAGTAGGTCGTGCGCTTGCGCGCAAAGTCTTTTGGCAGGTCGTCATTCGGATCGCGGAAGCGGTTGGCGTTCCGGACCCACACTTCCTTGCTGCGAACTTTCTCGCGCAGGGTGTGCAGGACACAGAGTTCATAATTGACGCGGCTGACCTGCTCGGTCTTGCCCGTTTTGTCGTGGGTGACGACGGCTTTGCGCCAGCTGATCGGCACAATCTCCTCGAGGGGAACGGTCTCGGAGCTGGCAAAATGGGGCTGCGTCAGGGGAACATCGACATACCTCTTGAGCAGTTCCAAAGCCTGGACGATGGGTTGATGCACGTCATTGTTGGAGCAGAACGCCAGGTGCTTCAAGATGACCGGCACCATGCGCCGGTAATGTTTGCTGTAGGGTCCGCGCATCGCCTTCTGCACCTGCTGCTGATAGCCTGAGCCGCCAGCTTTGTATTCTTTGACCAGGTCACGCAAGGTCTGCTCACTGACCACGGGAAAGACCACCTCGCGGATGGTCCCATCCGGCTGGTCGACCGCCGCTTCCGCAACGCGAAACAACAGGTTGGTTTTCCCGGAGACCTTTTTGATATCCTTGACGAAGGCTTTCTCGACACGTCGCTCGGCCTTGGTACTCAGATGATGGGCGATATCCAGCAGCAATTCGACCAGAGTATCCACGATCTCTTGCCGTCTGCGCCAACAATAGGCAGCAAGCAAGGTGAAGCGGATGGGATCAGGATGGCGGCGCACCTCCTGGAGTTCTTCGACGGCAATGCGGTTGCGGTAGCTGTCCAGGGTTTTGGCTGAGACCTGGGCGAACAGATCCGTAGGCAAGCCTAGCTGGTGGATGCGCTCCAGCTTATCGATTTCCTGCAGCACGCGTTCCAGGCTGAGGGGGCCGACATCCTGTTTGAGCGCATGCAGGGCCGACTGGGGACGCGGCGGTGCTCCTTCCGGCGGTGCTGCTGCTGTCTCTGCCTCAAGGGTTGTGCCCTCCAGAGCAGACACGGTCTCCTCGCGCGCCTGGGTCTCGGGGATCTCGACGGTGAGCAGCGCATCCAACTGAGTGCGTGTCTCGACCGTGAGCCGCTGCATGATGGTGGCACAGAGATGTTCATCAAACCGATGCATTGCGGTATGGACGAGACGACGGACGCGATCGGGCGTTGGTGGATCGATAAGCTGCTCCTTACAATGGGTATAGAAGGAGGCGATGAGGGCTTCCTCCTGCCGTTGCTCTGCCACCACCTCCTGGCAAAGCCATTCGACCACCGCCTCCTCATCGGCGAGGGTGGCCTCGTGAACGCCGAGAAACGCGCGCATGGCGGCGCGATGGGCCTTGATCGTGCGTCCCTCCCAGTCGTAGGGAATAATCTTCTCCGGGACGACGCCTAACTGCTGGGACAAATGCACGATGACGATGGGAGGAATGTCCTGCTTCTGAGCGGGAAAGCGTCCCTCATACTGAAAATACTTCAACAGGCAGGCCGCGCCCAGCAGGTTGTGATCGGTCTTGCTGTCGCCGATCAGGTCAAGTTCTTTGGATGAGAGTGTCCAGTGTTCGACCAACTCTTCGTTGGTCCAGTGTCGCTTCATGAGACTGCTCCTTCTTGTTTTCATGGTGAGCACCTGCTCATGCGGCGCATGACAACAAGTGCTCTGAAAAGCACAACGAGAGGAGCGGAACGATTCTCTGACAGAAGGCCAACATGTCGGAGATGTTCCCATCTGCGGCGCGTTCCAGTCGAAAAATGTCCTGACATGTCGGAGAAGGCGTCATATTTGACCCCTTTGCCACTCATCTGCACACGTCGCAGAATCTGTCTAGTTGTGGTAGAATGGAAGGGTACACTCAACAGGACACAAGGAGCGGTAAGATGCATCCTTCTCTCAAGCAGTATCTTGCAGCCTTGCACGCGAAACGACGTGCACCGGCAACCCTCAAGGTCGTCCGCCAGGACCTGACCCATTTTATGACGTGGTGGGAGCACAAGCGGGGGCGCTCTTTCGATCCAGTACTGTTGCGCCATGAGGACTTCCGTGACTGGCGAGTGTTGCGCCAGTGCGATGATGGAGCGGCTCCTGCCACGATCAACCGCGGATTGGCCTCCCTCCGAGGCTACTGTCGTTGGGCGCTGGCAGGTCATTTGCTCGTTGAGGATCCGATGGAGCCATTGGCCCCGCGCTCACTGCCTGCTGAAGCCATCGATGCATTGTTGCGTCAGGTCCGCGGCTCCACACAATGCCATCCTGCGTATCCGTGACGAAGCACTGCTCTCCTTGCTCACCTATGTCGGACTGCGTGTCCAGGAGGTGTGTGATTTGCAACTGCGTGATCTTGACCTCGAGGGTGGAACGGTGATCGTCCGCAGCGGCAAAGCAGGCAAGGCTCGCCGCGTTCCGCTGCATCCTGATGCACAGCGCAGGCTTGGTCGCTACCTTGATATCGTTCGTTGTCCACAGGGATTGCCTGCCATCGGCAGTGACCAGGAGCGGGAGAAGCTGGTGGTGGGGGTCGCTCTCACGGTGAAAGGGCAACCAACCAGAATAGGAATTACCCAGCGTGTCATCCAGCGTATGGTGCAGCGCTTAGGACAACAGGCTGCACAGCAACTGTGTGCCGAGGCGAAGCTGGAGCGGGATATCACGCGCAGTGAGCATCTAGAAGACCTGGCGCGACGGCTCTCCACTGTCACTCCCCACATGCTGCGCCATAGTCTGGCGCGCCGGATGCTGGAGCGCGGGGCGCAGCTGCCTGAGGTGCAACGCGTGTTGGGGCATAGTCGGCTCTCAACCACGGGTATCTACCTGACGCCGAGCGAAGAGGAGGTGCGTGCAGCGCTTCGGCGCGCTGACATCTAGCAGGGGCAGCAGAGCGCTCACCTCCTCTCTTGTGTCGGTTCTTGGAGAAAAGGCCATCACTGCTGTCACTCCGATCTATGTCGTGAGGCCAAGCAGAGCGCGCCGGGCTCATGATCGGAGCACGCCACTCATCCTTTGAACCTGATCGAACGTATACCTTTCATTCAGGAATGCATACAGCGTGACGAGAGCCATCTAACTCTCCTCAGTTCTCATAGAGGAACAATCGCGTTGAGCATAGAAGATACGCCTGTGGCGAAGGTCTTCGAGACCTCTCCCAACAATCTGCCTCTCCAGGTGAACCGGTTTATTGGCCGCGAACGGGAGATGACCGAGGTCAGAGCCTTGCTCGCGACTACCCGGCTGCTCACCCTCACTGGCGCTGGAGGCAGCGGCAAAACGCGCCTGGCCCTGCAGGTCGCAACCGACCTCCTGGAGGAGTTCGAGCATGGTGTCTGGTGGGTGGAGCTGGCAGCGCTCTCCGATCCGATGCTGGTGCCGCAGGCCGTAGCCTCAGCTGTAGGCATCCCTGAACGCGCGGATTGCACGTTGACGGAGGCCCTCTCTGATGCGCTCCGTCCCAAACATCTGCTCCTCGTGTTAGACAACTGCGAGCACCTGCTAGCGGCGTGCGTGCAGTTGATCGAAACGCTCCGGCATACCTGTTCCCAGCTGCGCGTGCTGGTCACCAGCCGCGAAGCGCTCAATATCACCGGTGAAACTACCTGGCTGGTCCCTCCCCTACGCGTACCTGATACCTATCACCTGCCACCCATCGAAGGGCTGATGACCTATGAGGCCGTTCAGCTGTTCATTGAGCGTGCGAGGTCTGTCCAGCCTTCCTTCACGCTCACACCGGAGAATGCATCGGCAGTGGTGCAGATATGCCGTCGTCTCGACGGTATCCCACTGGCAACCGAGTTGGCTGCGGCTCGTATACGCGTCCTCTCTGTGGAGCAGATCGTCGCACGACTGGATGATGCCTACCGGCTACTCACCGGGGGCAGTCGATCGGCCCTACCGCGACAGCAAACCTTGCGGGCAGCCATGGACTGGAGCTACAACTTGTTGTTAGCACAAGAGCAGGCCTTCTTCCGCCGGCTCTCGGTGTTTGCTGGCAGTTTTTCGCTCGAAACGGCAGAGGCCATCTGCGCAGGTGAGCCAGGCGAAGCATGCGACGTGCTTGAGGTCCTCTCCTCCCTGATCGATAAATCGTTGGTGCTCATGGAGCAACGCAGCGGTGAGGCACGCTACCGGTTGCTGGAGACGATGCGGCAGTACGGCCAGGAGAAGCTGCGGCAGGCGGGCGAAGTGGCCGCCATGCGCCGCCGTCATTGTGACTGGTATGCCCGTTTCGCGGAACGCGCAGGACCCGAAACAGTTGGTCTACAGCAGGTCGAATGGCTTCATCGCTTAGAGTTGGAGCATGATAATATCCGAACGGCGCTCGCATGGTCACTAGAGCAGGGAGAGGCAGAACGAGGCGCTCGCATCGGCGCCGCCATCTGGCACTTCTGGCTCTATCGAGGCTATCTGACTGAGGGACGAAACATGCTGGAGCGAATACTGAAGCATTTTTCGGAGCAGACATCTGTGCGAGCAAAGGTACTGCATGCTGCAGGTGTGTTGGCGTTCTACCAGGGTGACCATGCACGAGCAAACATCCTCCTGGAAGAAAGTTTGGATCTCTCTCGTGCGCTCCCAGACAGACAGGGCATTGCCTACGCTCTAATTTCTCTGGGAGATCTAAGACGCAGCAGGGGTGACTACGAGCAGGCAACCACGCTCTACGAGGAGAGTCTACTGCTGCTCCGTGAGTTGCGCGATAAGCGGGTCATGGCCCTTGTTCTCTCTGGTTGGGGTCTGACTCTGCTTTCTCTGGGAGCATACGAGCGATCTATAGCACTGTGCGAGGAAAGCCTGGCCCTAGCACGTGAGCTGGGATCCCCCCAAAGTGTTGCTGGTTCACTCACCACTCTCGCCATTGCAGTGCTGGAGCGGGGCGACTATGAGCGAGCGAGAGTGCTTTGTGAGGAAAGCCTGGCGATACGGCAGAAGCTAGGAGATAAAGGAGGGAGCGCCCATACCCTCACTATTCTAGGGCGCGTGGCGCTGTACCAGGGTAGCTATGAGCAAGCAAAAGAACACTACGATGTGAGCCTGTCCTTGCGGCAAGTAATAGGAGACAAAGAAGGTATCGCTTCTGCCTTGGAGGGATTGGCAGGCGTAGCCCAGGGGCAGGGACAACCACTGAGCGCAGCGCGGCTGTATGGAGCGGCAGCGGCTCTGCGCGACGCAATTGGTGCTCCCCTTCCGCCAACCGACCACGCCTCGTATGAGCGTACGGTAGCCGACGTACGTGTCCAACTTGATGCAGCAACCTTCGAGGCAGCATGGACCGAGGGGCGAGCATTCACACTTGAACATGCCATCGCAGCCGCGGAACAGGTGAACGTGCGCGAGCAGATCACTCCAACCTCCCAGTCTCCCACTGGGGTAGCTCCTTCGACCTTCCCTCAGGCACCTGCGTCCAGAGGGAACCTATTCGGCTTGACCGCTCGAGAAATTGAAGTTTTGCGCCTGGTGACATTGGGGCTGACCTACGCCCAAATCGCGGATTCGCTCGTCATCAGTCCGCGTACCGCCGATGCCCACTTGCGCTCGATCTACGGGAAGCTCGGCGTGAACTCGCGCCATACAGCGACGCGCATCGCGCTTGAACAGAAGCTTGTCTGAGCGTCAGCGCATCGGGGATACTCCCTAGGGAACAGATGAGCAACCAGGTTTTCCCACCGCACAAGATAGGGAACATAATCACGTCTTCTCCCGATGTTCTCCAGCCTCCAAACGGGTAGACTTTCATCAAGAGTAGTGCTCAGTATCTCCTGAGCATTCGGCAAGAAGATGTCTTCGAAGAGATGTCTATCAGGGGGTCAGCATATCGAAACGTGAAAAGTGTACGCTAAGCAGATGAATTGGCCTGTAAAGGCAGACGAGCATTCGTGATGAAATGCCCACGAGAAAGGATCGCGCAAGCGGATAGACTTTCCCGACTTTACATTCTTTCTCCTCAATTCGCTTGAGGAGCCGCATGAGTACATCAGTGTGGACTCCCGTTTTGCTTAGCGTACAGAATTCAGCATTGGATATGCTGACCCCTAGTAGCACCACCCAAGCGGTAGTGAAGAACCTACAGTACTGTATCTAGCAACGCCAATAAGGAGGCAATCCTATGACTAACGTTCTACCCGATTCCATCTTCCAAGTTGCCACCGGTTTTATGGCATCCAAACATCTCTTTGTTGCCAACGAGCTCGGGCTGTTTGCACAACTGGCAGAGGGACCGGCCACACTTGACGAACTGGCTCACCGGACCGGCATCCCTCGCAGGACTATCCGCATCGTGGCTGACGCCATGGTGGCCTTGGGCTTCCTCGATCGACAGGCAGACCGCTATCAGAATGGCCCCGTTGCCGCCACCTTCCTCAGTGGTCAGACGCCCGCTGATCTGCGCCCCTTCTTGCGCTTCTGGAACTACATCAGCTATCCCGCCTGGATGCAGTTGGAAGAGGCCATCCGGACCGGTCAAGGAGCAGTGGGCTATCTTGACGAAACAGACGAAAAACGCTCGCGGATTTTTTCCGAAGGGGTGGAGGCCATCACGGCTGGAAACGCGCTGGCACTGGCGAGCACCTATGATTTTAGCCCCCATCACCGTCTGCTCGACCTTGGGGGTGGCACCGGGTCCTTTCTGTTTGCCGTGTTGCGCGCCTTTGGCGAACTCAAGGCGACCCTCTTCGAATTGCCTGTTGTTGCCGCTATCGCACGCCAACAGCTGGGCAAGACCCCTTTCGAAGGGCAGGTGGAGGTGGTGCAAGGAGACTTTTTCAAGGACCCCATTCCCCCGGGTCACGATGTCGTTCTTATCGCGCAAGTGATGCATCTGCTCTCGCCTGAGCATAATCTGGAGTTGCTCCGGCGCACCCGTGAGCACGGTGCTCGCCTGCTGCTCGTGGACTTCTGGACCGATCCGACGCACACCCACCCGACGTTTGCAGCCCTCATGGCAGCTGAGTTCTTGCTCGTCACAGGCGAAGGGGATGTCTACAGCGAAGAGGAAGTCCGTGGATGGCTCACCAAGAGTGGATGGAAGTTCATTGAGCGCAAACCACTGGCTGGACCTGGCAGTCTGATTACGGCGAAGACGGCCTCGTGATCGGAAACGATCCACACAGGACAAAGGAGAAGATCTCATGTCAACAGGAGAAAACAAGCTACCAGATCGTCGTTTCTTTGAGGAGGTCCGAACTCCCGGGAACCTGGCTGTCGGCGATGAACTGTCTGCTGCCATTGAGGATGAGTCTCTTGAAAGGAAGATCTTCGGGCTGGCACTCGCTCTCGCCACTGAACCGTCAAAACTGGGGCAAGTGCGTCAGATGCTGGTGCATCTCCAGGAACAAAGAGGTATCCCTGAAGACTTCTCTACCTGGGCCATTGGGCACATTGACGAAAGAGTGATGTCGATGGCGCTTGAGTATGCCCATGACGCAGAGGTCATTGTGCAAATGCTCTCGTTCAAAGGCGGTGCCTTTGACAGTCTCATGCATGCTATTGAAGGCATGTACCAGCAAGAGAAGATTTCTCAACGGGTCTATGTCAAAGCGAAACTGTTGCTTCGGGCAAATGAACCGCCGAAGCCTGAGAAGCCATCTGGTGAGGCACAGCAACAACAGGCAGATGGAAGTCACGGTACTGCGTCTCCCGGATGAGAGCAAGCGCTCATCGAGATGCTGGCCTCAGTATCCATCCCTGTCATTGTGAAAGTAGAAACCGATGATGACGGCCAACCTTTGGTTCTTCCGCAGGCTCGCTGCTACGGCAATGATCAAGGAAGTAAGCTCCTCGCGCCAAAGGACCGGCCTGTAAGCACAGACGCTGCAACATCAAGGTGCAGGAGGCCGGTCCATGGGCCCAAGGCCGGAGCGTGCCTGTTCATGGACCTCTTCTCTCATTGGGGAGGTGTGTGCTTCTTCCTGCGATGCGGTGCGTTCCTTGTGCTTTTGGGCACAGCACGCGACTTCTTGTTGGTCGCAGGTCCCGTATGCCGAGAGGCGGCAGTCATCGTCGGCGTCACGGAGGCATTGTAGGCTTCGACCCATGCCCGCATGCCTTCCGGTGATTCCATATCAAAGCCCGCCTCCTTTCCCATCAAGACAAAGGACTTGGCCATGCCAAAGTTGGCCGGTTCCTGCAACTCGCGCTCCAGGCGTCGGGCGGCCTGCGGCGTCAAGTGCGCCAGCAGCTGCCTGGCTTGCGGCAGCTGGTAGACACGCTCTAAAAAGTGCCAGAAGGCGCGTAATTCCTGGATAATCTCTGCCCCGTCCCCTCGCTCGGTGATGACTTTGCGCGGGAAGAGGGAATACGCGACTTCCTCCAGGTCGCTCACCGTCATCGTTGGGGGAGTTACGCCAGGGTAGGTGATGGCATAATGGATCATCGCCCGAGCCCAGCCCAGTTCGGTTCCCGCTTGGGTGATCGCTTGTCCTTCGGGCGAGGCAGCAAACTGCTCCATCAAGGCCTCTTCATAGCGCGAGGCTTGCTCCTCCAGATAGCTGCCTTTGGAGTCAAACACCGCCTTATTGATATCAAATGACATCCTCATCGTCCTCCTTGCTTCGCTTCATTGTGGGTGGTTTTAACGTCCCGCACCTGCTCTCCGCGCGATGTCAGGTGCATCGCTCTCTAGCGAGAATGGCTGCGCGAGAGGGCCCCTTCTCAGCCACATGAAGCACCCGTGCTCGGAGCAGAGGGAGCTTGGCGCGACCATACATGCTCCTCTTAATGAGCTTGAGTCGGTTCACATGACCTTCGACTGGACCAGTGCTCCAAGGCAGCGTCAATCCTGCCTGCACCGCGGCCTTGTCTTGTTGGATCCCTTTGGCAAACGACTCCAATTCGGGCAAGTGGCTCGCTTCTACCGAACTCAGCCAGGTGTCCAGCTGCTCTCCTGTATGCTCCCGGATCATCTGCATGAATGCTTGTGCCAAGCAGTAGGCGCTCTCGGCATGGGGACTGGCCTGTCTGATCAACGCCAGCTCCGCTTGCTGCCTCTCGTCTAGCTTCTCTGGTTGACAGACAAATAGCCAGGTGGCACGCTGCGCAGAAAAGTTTTCCAGCGGGGCAGGTGGCGGGGGGATGCTCTTGCGCGCTTGTGGTTTCGATGGAGACGACGTGGATGAGCGTACTTGCGGGGTCCGTAGAGTCGCCAAGTAATTGTACATCGCTTTGGGTGAACCCTTGTAGCCACGAGAGGTCAGTTCTTGGTAGAGCTGTGAGCCATTGCGGTTTCCCTCTTGCCACCAACTGAGCACGTAGCGCTCATACGGATCCATCAGGCTGGGACGTCTGCGCCGCCGCCTGGCTTCGGGAAAGGAGCCGTGGCGCAGCCATCGGTACACCGTTCGCTCTCCTATCCCAACGCGGGAGGCAATGTCTGCGGCTCTGAGCCCCTGATGATGCAGTTCAACGATTTGGGTGTAGCGATCCAACTTTTGAGCGCGCCGCCCTTCTTGCGCTAACTTGACGAGGCGTCCGCGAGGAGGCTGCCTTTCTTCTTCCAGCATGGGTTCAGTCTCTTCCTGCTTGTGTTCTGGCATGGCCTGAACTTGCAAGGCGCGTCGGATTTCGGCCCGGCAGCGGGCTAAGAGCGCCGAGACACTATCGGCTAAATTTTTGCCAATATGCCACAGATCGGCAACCTGAAGCGCCTGAGGAGCACCTTTCCGAATAGCCGCTGCATATTGGGAGGAGCGATCTCGGCTGACGATCTCCACCCCAGGATGCCGCTCAAACCAGGCTGAGACCGTTTCGACTTCCCGGTCAGCCAACACATCGATAGGCTTGCCACTTTCCAGATCACAGAGCAGCGTCCCATAGCGCAGTCGGCGTTTCCAGGACCAATCATCAATCCCCACCACGCGTGGAGAGGAGGCCGCAGGCAGGTCGACTCCCTTGACCAGGCGCAAAATGGTGTCAGGGCTACCAGGAATGCTCAACTGTTTTCCCAGGCTGGCTCCTGCCTCGCCTCCTAATGCAAAGCCGAGCTCTCGGAGGGACTCTTGCAGTCGCAAGGTGAATTTCACCCGAGGCAGGGTTAAAGAAGGGAAGCGCTCGGCAAAGATCTTACGAATACAGGTGCGCTCTTGACAGAAGAAACGACGCACGCGCGCAATCAGATGAACGGGGCGTCCGCTGGCTGGCAGATCGCGTAGCATTCGCGTGTAGCGGCTCTGTATCCGCCTGGAGACCGTCCCACAACAGGGGCATGGAGCTGTTGGGGTAGCCGCACGTACGGTGATCGTCACTTCGTTGGCCACGCTGACCTGCTCGATAACCAGGTCGGAAAGTTTGGGAATGATGGGCATGGATTTCTTGGGTTCAGCAAATGATCTCGATTGAAGAATAGGTTTGGTTCTTTAGTATACCACATTTCTGCGGATTCAACTTGAGTTTGGCCGTTTGACCAACCTGAGTCTGGCCACAATAGCGAAGAGTGATCAACTGGCTTTACAGGCCACTCTGTCAGGTTTGGCTCATGGGGGTTCCCGTAGCAAGTGGACAAAAACCAACGTTAAGCCTTGAGAACGGATGGCTGACGGAGAGGACGCCGTGGTTGCTGATCCAGTGTCGCCTCTGCCTCGAAATGGTATTTCCCATAGCGATTAATATGTGAGTACAATGCGGGTGAGAGATGCACGAGATCACTGTCTGCTACTGCATGCCCCTTCGCTCGCAAATTCGTAATGGCATCCATCATATAGGTCGTGTTCCACGTCACTACTGCATTGGTCACCAGGTTGAGACAGCTGGCTTGATTGGCTTGATCTTCGGGTTGATGCCGCCGAATGTATCCCTGATTGGCGAAAAAGAGAAACTGCCGGAGGGCATGGAGTGCCTCCCCCTTGTTGAGCTGGGCGTGAATGCGCCGTCGATAATCGGGGTTTTCCAGATAGCGCAAGATGAAGAGGGTCTTCACCAGGCGGCCATATTCCTGCAAAGCGCGTGCGAGGGCGTTTTGACGAGGATACGCCTGCATGCGACTGATGAACAGGGACGAGGTGACCCAGCCTCGTTTGAGCGACCCTGCCACCCGAAGCAGATCATCCCAGGCATTGGTGATCAGCTCTTGATTGATCACCCCTTTGAGCAAGGGCTCGATATGCTGGTACGTCTTCGTCCGATCCATGCGGTAGAGCCGCTGCTCACCCAGATCGCGAATACGTGGTGCGAACTGGAGCCCAAGCAAATCGAAGAGGGCAAAAAGCATTTCAGTATACCCGGCAGTATCGGTCGCGTGTTCGACAATGGGTAGCTCCGTCTCGTTGTCCAGAATCTCATCCAGCACGTAGGTCGCATCGCGACTGGTAGACGGCGCGACCTTCGAGCCGTACTGCGAGTACTGATCACTGGTCCAGGAAAAGAAGGTCAGCCCACGCCCCAGGCCGAAATAGCGAGGCAAGGCGGTGGCATTGCGGGTCTTGACTGCCACGGGAAAACGCTGCCCGTCGGAAGAAGAGAGCGTTCCACCTCCGAAGTTCCGGCTGAGCGGGAGCCGATACTGGTAGTTGACAACGGTGGTCACGGCAGGGCGAAGGGTCTCTTCGCGCAGGTACCAATTGGTACACCATTCCAACTGCTCGTAGGAGAGGTCTGCGAGTTGAGCCATCGCCGTGATGCCCAGATTACATGCCTGCGCCAGGATGGCTGCATAGAGATGGGTTAAGCGCTCTTTCGTGCGCGGCTCGCCGTCCCCGGCATGCTCCAGGTGGCGGCTAAAATGCGTCCAGCTATCCACTTCGACGAGCAGATCGGTTAACTCGACCAATGGCAAGCTTTCCTGCACGGCCTCCTGCAGGATACTGATCCGCGCTGGCGTCTCTTCTGCTCGCAGGGGTGAGACAATCAGCTCTCCCTTCTCCATGCGTACCTGGCTGTTGCGCGGCAGTCCCTTGTCAAACTGCGAGAGGCGTGCCTCCAGTTCCTGCTGTCGCTCCTGGAGGCGGTCTTTCGCTTGTTCGGGGACTTGCACCAGGCGGCAGGTCTCCGTGCGCAGGCTTGCCCACTGGTCACGAGGAATGAGGTAGGTCTCCGGGTTGGCGTAGCGACGACTGCCTTCCAGCCAGATATTGCCTGCCCGCAAGGCCCCGCGCAGTTCCCACAACACACACATTTCGTAGGAGTGCCGGTCAATCTTGCTTTCCTTGTCCAAGACATAGGGACGCCACTTCGCGGGCACAAAGTCCATCGGGGCGTTCTCCGGTACTTTCCGTTTGATGCGGTTTAAGACCAACACCGCCTCCACCAGCGCCTCGCCCCGCCGGTTGGCGCGAAACGTGAAGGCAGAGAGAAACGCTGGAGCGAATTGACGGACGTAGGTGTAACGCGTGGTCAAGAAGTCGAAGTAATTGTCATCCGCGGGACGCATGAGCCGCGCGCTTTCTTCCATCGCCGCCTGCAGTCGCTCCTTGGGGTGCCGCTTGTAGATCTGTGTGCGCAGGTCAGGATCGGCAATCTGTGGATCGAGGACCATGCCCGTCAGGTCTGTGAACATCGTGACTTTCTCGTTGATCGCGCGTGCGGCATTGCGCCGGAACTCTTCCAGATCTCGCCTCGCCCGGGCATCAACCTGCGCCATGCAGCGATCGAAGAGGTCCATAATTTCGTCCATCAGTTCTTCGGCAACCTGGCGCAGAAAGGCCACGAGAATGGGATAGCGGCGCGAAGGTGCCGTTCGCTGTAGCGCCTGGTTGGTTGATTTTTTGCCCACCTGAGCCAGGAACTTGCGCCGATTGGGAGTGAGCGTGCTCAGGTCCCAGCTTTCGACCCCAAGACCCCGGACGTAGGAGAGTTTCTCGATTTCCCCGACAATGGCTGCTGGAGAGAAGGAGACGGCACCCTGCCGCAGCCAGACCAGCGGCGTGCGTTTGGTGGTCTCGGAAGGCTCAAGGACCTGATCAAGCCTGGCACGGAATTCCTCGGTGAGAAGTGGCTCGAGACGACGATAGGTTTCGCGTTCGGCCTGCTCGCGTGCGGCGATCACCATACGCTCCAGGGTCGTCACGCCTGGTCGAACAGTGTGCTCGGACTTGAGGTGCTCACACGCCACCTGGAAGAGGACGATGGGCTTATCGTGCTCCAGGGCACGCTCCAGCAGAAAGGTGGCGAGGGCTTGCAGGTCAGTGGCACCCGCCTCGCGAAATTCCAGGTAGGACAGGATTTCCTGCAGGTGATCGGTGCGCGTCTGCGGGCGGGTGCCGTATTGCTTGAGGGCCTCCGGGGAAACCCCCAGCTGCCGTGCCACGTACTTGACGACCGATACGGGTGCCGTCAAGAGATCATCCGGTGCGAAGCCCAGATAGCGCAGAGCACAAATCTGCAGGCCGAACCCCAGGTAATTCGGTTGACCGCGGTGCATTAATACCCTCGTGATGTCTTTGGGTGACAGGGTAAACGCGCTGGCGAGATCTTCGGGCGGCACCTCTGCCGGAAACCGGGTCAGGCGCTCTCGTTCCGCATCGGTTAAAAAACGTCCTGGCATTAGTAGTCCACCTTGAGCCCTTCCATTGCTGCTTCGCGATCAGCTGCTGTGGGCAGGCTGTAGCGGCGCGTCGTTTCCAGACGCTTGTGTCCGGCCAGTTCAGCCACCAGCACCAGGTCGTTGCCGTTCCGAACAAGATTGGTCAAGCAGCTATGCCGGAGTATATGGGCGGAGAGCGAGAGATTTGCCTCCTGCCCGAGCCGCCGCACCACATCATCAATGGTGCGTGTGGCCAGGCGCGTGCCTTGCTTCGTGAGGAACAGCGCCGATTCGTTCTGTTGTGAAACCAGCTTCTGGCGCTGTTCCAGCCAGGCGTCGAGTGCCGTCCGCACCTCAGCATTCAAGGGCACCTCCCGGTAGCTATTGCCCTTGCCCATGCGCACAATCACCAGTCCTTTGCGCGAAGACAGCCGCACGTCGTCGACGGTGAGCGCTGCGCATTCGCTGATGCGTAGACCTGTGTAGAACAGCAGCAGCGCAATAGCGCGATCCCGCACTGATGAACAGCGCTCCACTGTCCGCAGAAACCGCTTTTGCTCTGGCGGCTCTAAGGCGCGAGGAGCCTGCGCGGGCAGGTCTTCGCGTGCGACTTGAGGTGTCGGCAGCTCAAGAAACCGGTAGAAATGATCGACAGCAGCCAGGCCAAGATTGACGGAACTGGGCTTGGCGTGGTGAACCACCTTGAGAGTCGTCTTGTAGTCGCGCACCGCGTAATCGCGTGCATGTGGTTCCTGGAGGGGATGGCCATACTCCCAGTGGAGTGTCGAGAGATAGATACAATAGCGATTGACTTGCGTCAGATACGTCCGACGGGTGTGGTTGGATAGGGGCTGGCTCGGCAGCCATTGTTCATACCCCGCCAATGCCTCTGATACGGTTGTGAAAGAAACCATGCGCTTTTGCCTTTCGTGTTATCGGCACCCAAAGCGGTTCGTTTTGAGATGCCAAAATGCGTATTATCAGCAATAAACGCCTGCTTTCACCGCGAATAACGAGAGTTATCCGCATGTCCCGCACACGGTGAATCTCATAGAAGATGTCCTGTGAAAGTATAACCAAATTGATTAAGTATCAATGTCGTGATCGAAAAATCACTTGATATTGCACCCTCTATCGAGTATACTTTCTTAGGTGAACAATACTTTTGAGAATTTGTCGTCGTATTGTCCTCTTCTCTGCTTGCCTCTATATGATGGTGTGGCGTATCGTTTAGCAACACACTTTGAACTGCGTTTCGTAGGGCATCATGATAACCATCATCCCACATAGGTTTCTTAGGAAGTCCGAGTTGAGTGTTAAGAAGGGTTGCTTTGTGAAGCGAGGTTGAACATATGAGAAATGCATTGAGATGGCGCTTCTGGTTTGAAACGGGCATGGCCATTGTTACAGGTATTCTGTTCGTGATCACTCTAGTACAGAGAGATTGGATTGAGACTATCTTCGGCATCGACCCCGATAGCGGCAGTGGGGCCCTTGAGTGGTTGATCGTTGCAGCTTTATTGGTGGTGACGATCACGCTCTTCACTCTGGCGAGCTACGAGTGGCGTAGAACCCGAGCTGCCATTTCCTAATTTCTCAAAGCATGGCTACATTTTCTAAAAGTCGCTGAACGTATCCGAATAACCATGGTACTGAAGAGCATACCTACATGAGTCCGCTTGCGGAAAATTTGTCATTTATTTAGCTGACCTGTGAACAACTCTCTTTACAGGAGTTACAAACATGCCTACGACTGTACTTGACTTTGAGGACCAACCTGCCAGGACAATAGTAACAACGCAGTATGCAGCACGTGGGGTGGTGTTTCCACGCAGAGCATATATATTATAATCATTGGAAAATTGATGCGTAAATGGGTAATCTTGAGATGATAATTCAGTATTCCTGACTATCCCAAGCATTGGTACTTGGATGTGGTCATCCCCGAGAACGGCCCTCCACTCCGGTGGCCCTGGTAATGGCCCCTTAAATGTAGTACCATCACAATAGCGTGAACCTGCATTCTCGATGGGTGCGCCTACAGGAGGGATGCTGATACTGCACGGCCCATGATTACGACTACAGGAGAAGGATAACCAGAGTGTTGGCGAATCGGGGGCCAAGCTCGCACCAATGTCAGAAAGTTCCGATAAATCACCCCCTTGTCGCTCGACGTACAACACTGGCGGATTGCCCTTGATCTCCAAGGTGCAGGGCAGACCAGGCTGCCCTGGGCGTGCAAATTGCTGGAACAGCCAGGTATCACTTGCTACAGAGGTGTTCGGGTCTGCCATAGGAAGGCCTGTGGACACCTCGCCACCGAGTATGTCAATCGCCTGGACAAAAGGTGCTGGAACGTAGTGGACGCCGGTTGGCAGACCGGCATAGATCCGACCGTTTAGGAAATCCTGAGATCTGCTATTGGCAAGAGCTCCACGTCCTTCAGACACTGGACAACCCAGTAATCCAGTCACAGTATTCGGATTCTGCGGGTCTTGCAGTGAGACCCACTTGCTGAAAATATCGCCGAGAATCACATAGGTGGTAGTATCTGCAAGAGCAATAGCTCCACGTTCGTAAACAGCGATCTGGCAACTGCCACCACCTCCGCCATATTGAAAATTGCCAAAGGTTGCTGTGCCTCCTGTTGACTGAAATCGTTCACGGATAGGTCCTGGGAGGTAAGTAAAGTGTACAGTCGCACTTCCCGTGCCACCAGTATTTTGCGCCTCAACGGTGAGAACCTGCGGCCCGAAGGCGGCTTTTAGGGACAGGGCGAATGTACGCTGTGTTCCTGACCCAGAAAGGGGTATCGCAGTACGAAATGGAGGTATAGTGGATCCCGGTGGTAGCAAGTACTGTGATGTGAGGGTTACCGATGGCAGAAGTGTCTCCCCAGTGACAGTTCCTGTGATGTTCACTGTAGGAGCATCGAGATCCATATTGTCGAACGGACTGAGTATCTGGACTACGGGAGGTGGGGGTAGTGGAGGTGGAACTTCACCCTCGAACAGGAGGTCGTCGATAGCTTCAAAGTCGCTGGTACCCATTTGCAGCTCAACCCGTCTGATCACAGCGGCAGCAGTTCGAACCTCAAAGGCTGTCGTAAAGCCTCGCGGATCCACGGGCTTTGGACCATCTTGTGCGACCAATGCCCCGTTGGCATCAAAGGCTCGCAATGTTCCAGGGATGGGGGTCCTAGAGAAGGGAGGAGAGGCAAAGAGATGCACATGCTGCTGATCACCGGTGAACTCAATGACGAGAGGTCCTGGGTCAAATTCCAGTGCAGGGTCAGCTGAGAGAAGGACCTGTGTCCCAGAGTGAGCCACAGAGGATGTTAATATATATGTGCGTCCACTTCCTGAGTCGCGACATCTCTTTGCGGATAACCGCGATGTAGTCAATATAGAGATTGAGAACTACTTCGTTCAATACTTCTTTTCTGTATGGGCTAATGCTGGCGAGCCGTATGGACCTGTTAAAGGGGATCTCCTCTTTACAAGTGGTCGCTGGATCATTGATTGTGGCCATAGTCCATATAACTCGGAGATACATCCGCCTTTTGTGCTAGCGTACATGAGGACCGAGACGTACAATAATCGACCCGCCACTGTAGCGCTGGTCTCGGTAAATGGGTACTACCCCGGAGACCCGGTGGAGATCGACATTTATCCACCGCCGCGACCATCGCCAGATGCCATTGTTGCCTCATCCTCTCAATTGGGCAGCGATGCCCCCGTAGACGTTAATGTTGAGTCTACGCTGGTTGCCTCAAGTTTCATACGCCTGAGGATCACCGCCTCGCCCAGACGCGTTACTGTGACAAACGATGGAATGATGACATGGGAGACTGGCCGCAACTACGACGCACGCTGGTACGTATTCTGGACCGAGCCATGATAGCTAGGCTCTGAAGAGCAAAAAGCACACTTCAGTCTTCAAGGCTTAACGTTGGTTTTTGTCCAGTTGCTAGGGAACCCTTACACATTTGGCTGATACAACCGGCTTGAGAAGGCGACTTGCTGTTACATGAACGTATAGTGATTAACCTGATTTGATATTGCATGACGAAAGGTGATATACCTTGCTTCGCAGGGGCTAGGGCTAGATCATACTGCGATGTGCAAACTTGTGGCGAGTTTTGAACCTTATCGGTGCAGTTTTCTCGCTCAGGTGGTATATTATCGGCAGAGTGAGCCAATCTATCTCGTGAAAAACTGTTCCGATAACAAAGGGTCAAAATTACCGTAAATTGGTTCTCAGACCGGTTTAGTGATGCGGATTGCACGTTCAAGAAGGCCTCTAGGGGGAATCGTACCGGTTTCGCCAGCGGCTCCAACAACAAGAGTAGGACGTAGGCTAGAGGCTGCCTCCCGTGCGGTTGCCCAAGTGTATCATACATGTCAAGGCTCTCCGCTTCGCTTCGATGAACGCGCCCCTGCCACTATACCCAACCACCTGCGCGCCCTTGACATTGCGTGAACAAGGAAAAGCAACCCAAACTGGGAGTTGGGGACGCGGTTCAGGCCGCGGCAGACGTTGGAGCAAGTAGGAGGAGGACACTCACGGGAAGACTGAAGGACGTTCGTGGACCGCTTGGGCGACTCCGTTGGAGCAGGTTTGGTGCGACAAGACAGCAAGACTTTCGGGAGATCAGAAAAGGGGTATTAAACCATGACTGAGCACCGCATCTTCTACTATCCCTACGCATCCTTCACGAACACGGACCTTCCGTTGTTGAAAGCGGCAGCATTGTATTTCGACAAGTTGTATATTCTCGATCCGGTAGGAGCGAGTTGGGGTCCAATCGGGGCCGATCTCCCCACACGCGAGGCAGTGAAACTCCTGAGCGCAAAGGGAATTCTCGAGACCATTACGCCTTCGAAGGTGCTGGAGAGCTATGAGGAGCCCCTTGTAAAAGCGATCCGCTCAGATCTGCAAGATCGAGATTTCCTGAACTACTGGTCCTCGCACGGAGCAGGCGAGTGGTGGACCCTTGCATTAGCTAAAGTACCAACGGAGCTTCAACAGGACCGAACTATGCAACGTCTTTTGGGCGAGGATGCGCGACAGATAGTTCGGGAGGTTGGGGACTTCCCAGGGCCGGAGCATACCGCCGAATTTGCATACAAGCCGTACGACGAAATTCGGGAAGGCTACGAGGGTCTCGTCGAGTATCGCTTCATTGATGTTGGGAGTTATCCGTTGGCTGTGGGCGAAGCGATCATGCTGAATCATGCCTTGTTTGCCGGCTTAGTGGACAAGGCTGCCACCCCAATCACGGATCTACGAGTCCATCAAGAGACATTGTCCTTGAAACTGCGCCGCGCTGTCCAAGATCCGGTGGTGCGTCAGGTACTGGAAGATCGGGCGCGTGAACGGCAGATCAAGGCCGATCTGCTAACGACGGCTGCGCTGACTGATCGACAACTCAACCTGCCGGTACTTAACCCGAAAATGCCCCTGGAAGAGGTATTGCAATACCGAGACAAGCACGAGGCCGCGCTCCAAGAGGCGCGGGATAAGCTTGGTTGGATGGCACGCCGCATTGAAGCAGAACCATGGGACGATGCGTTCATCGATGAATTGGAGCGCGAGACGATCCCGGATATCGCTGACAAGTTGAAGGAGGTGCGCAAGGCGCGCGATTCTTGGCTGAGGAGTCAGGGCGGCCACCTAGCATTGCAAGCAGCTGGCGTGACGATAGGTACGGCCGAAGTTCTGCTGACTGTTTTCGCAGCGCCGCTCACGCCTGTAGCCCTCGCTATTGCTGGTCTGAGCCTCGCCACAAGCACGGCAATTCCCGGCGTGCAATGGCTGCTCGACTGGCGTGATGGGAAGCAGACCGTGCAGGAAAACGGCCTGCATTATCTCTTGACACATTAAGCAAACGAGCGACCAATTACCTCCCACGAGGAGGACGGCCATTTGTTGGGCACATCTGAATCGCCCTAAACAAAAACTGTGCCGCACTTATCTACTTTGGGGCTACGAGGTACCTTCTTTAAAGGAGGGCCTACTCCAATCGATTTTGGATTTCCGCCTGACAGGGTGATATCCTGACGACCGTGTTATAAAGTGTTGGACGTGTCTGGGCACTGCTTTGGGCAAAAACTGAAGCTGATGTCGCGCACCATTTGCTCAACAAGCAAATCCCAAGAAGGGCTATGAAGTGCAAGGTAGTCTTCTGCCAATTTCCGTGCAATATTGCTGAAATGGCTGCTGAAGCTACTTCCCTTCTTAGCGTTGGTCTTTGTCCACTTGCTACGGGAACCCCTTCTTGCTCTCCATCCAATTTGCGCAGGCGAGGCGTGTGCGGTCGGTGTCGATTGAGCGCAGCAGTCACTCCCTCTTCCACCAGACGTTGCCGCACCCGCTCGACCGTCGCCGTCCCGATTTCCAACGCCTCACTGATGGCTTGATCGGTCCAGCCGGGACCATCTTCGCTACTGTCAGCTTTCAGTAAAATGCGCGCATGAGCCAACTTTCGTGCCGATGCCTGGCCCTGAGCAATCAGGTGGTGCAGGTCTGCTCGTTCTTCTCGGCTTAGCTTTACGATATACTTCTTCATGGGGGCTTCTCCTTGATGAGCGTGGTCTTGCTTTGGGTGCTTTTCAAGGATACCCCTTTGGTACATGCTTCCACTCTCCGGGCAGGAGAGATGTTTTGGTTCCATCGCCCTTCAGATACTCCATATCACATCACTACCATCTCTTTAGAAGGAGGAGAGTTTAGCAAACCACAACTTTTCTTCCTACAAGCCGTATATTCGAAGAAGATCTCTTGAGGAGGCGAGGACGTGGTGAAACCACTTCTCCATTTGTTGTGAACCGCGCTGAATGATAGAGATGAACGTGAGAGTCTCCCCTTTGGCTTTGTCGACGATGCCAGCCGCTTGAACCGGACGCGCGTGGCAGAAGTCTGCTCGGTCTCAGGAGTGCGGGACCATCCCGAAGAACAGCTGCGTACTCATCTTCAGCATGCACGAGTCAGCAAACTCCCACTGAGCATCGCCGGTACTCGTCACACGATGGGCGGACAGACGTTTACTCCCGGCGGCATGATCCTGGATATGCTCGGCCTGCATGAGATGCACCTGGACGATCAGAGGAACATCCTGCAGGTGCAGGCCGGCGCTCGCTGGTCCTCCGTCCTGTGGTATTTGCATGAACGGGGACGCTCCATCCAGGTGATGCAATCGAACAGCTCATTTAGCGTTGGCGGCTCGCTGAGTGCCAATTGTCATGGCTGGCAACCCATGAGCCCACCCATCTCCTCGACGGTCGTCGCTTTCAGGCTCCTGCTTTCCGATGGCACTGTGATCCGATGCAGCCGGGAGGAACACGCTGAGCTGTTTTCTCTCGCACTGGGGGGATATGGTCTGTTCGGTATCCTGATTGATGCGGAACTCTCGGTGAGTGCCAATGAGTGCTATCGCGCGACACGCTGGGTGGTGCCCAGCGCCGAGTATGCAGCCTGCTACGAAGAGCAGACGAAGCGGGCTGCGCCTATCGGACTGGCCTATGGACGTGTGAACGTGGAGTCGGACCATTTTCTGCGCGAAATCCTCCTGAGTACGTATGGAGTTCTTCCCCATCGCTTCCTATCCCCGCTGGGCAAGCCAGGACTGGCAGGGGTACGACGACTCGTCTTCCGGGGCTCAATTGGAAATGCCTACGGCAAAGCACTGCGTTGGAAGCTCGAAAAGCGCTTTGGTCAGATCCCGCTGGCCAGCGGTGTCACCCGCAATCATCTGCTCAACGAGGGCGTGGAGGTCTTTCAAAATCGCAGCACCGCCAGCACCGATATTCTCCAAGAGTATTTTGTCCCCCCCGCCCAACTCGAGCCGTTTCTTGAACGGGTACGCGCGATCATCCCTGCACACGGGGCCGATCTGCTCAATGTGACGATCAGATTCGTGGCTCCCGATCAGGAGAGCTTCTTGCGCTATGCCGATCAAGACCTGTTTGCCCTGGTGATGCTCTTCAACCAACCGCGTACCCAACAGGCAGACCAACGGATGGCAGGCATGACCTGTGAGCTGATCGACGCTGCTCTGGCGTTAGGAGGTCGCTATTACCTCCCCTATCGCCTGCATGCAACCATCGAGCAGTTCTATCGCGCCTATCCCCAGGCGCAGCAATTTTTCAAGCTGAAGCGCCAGTATGACCCCGAGGAACTGTTTCAAAATGAGTGGTATCGGAAATACGGTGCCAGGTCTGGCAACTGAGGAGGAACGGCAGCAAAAAATCTCTGCGCTTCGAATATTCAGAGAAAGTACCGACTTTTCTCTCATCAAATTAAGATGGACAGAACACTAGTACAAGACCACTAAGAAGTTGAAGGATACAGTCGATGCAGCTTTTCACGGGCATCAGCGGTGGTAAAGCGCCACTGCACCTGAACCTGATGGGCATTGCGCCCTTGTTGCCAGGGAGTGATGACCTCACGCACCCGCTGCATCGAAGGCAGACGTTGCGCCAGGCACTGACGAGCCAGCACCGAGAGTTCGATCTCAGCCATGTTCAACCAGCTGCCATGCTTGGGAGTATAATGAAACTCCAAGCGCCGAGCGATCCGACGGGCTTCTTGCGGCTCAAATGCTTCGTAGAGCGAGCCAGGTGTATGCGTATTCAGATTGTCCAAGACCACCCGGATCACAGGAGCGGTCGGAAAATGCACATCGACCAGATCCTTCATTGCCTGCGCAAAATCGACTTTGGTCCGTCTCGGCTTGACTTCAAGATGTCGCCATCCCAGCTGCGGTTCCAACAACAGGAACAAGCTACAGGTGCCCTCCCGCTCGTACTCAGAGTCGAAGCGCTCTGGCTGACCGGGCTGCATAGGCAGCGGGTCACGGACTTCATCGAGCAACTGATAGGGGCACTCATCGAAGCACACCTTGGGCGCAGTGGCATCAGAAGGGCTCGCATACAGATCCAGCACGTCTTCCATCCGCCAGACGAATTCACTCCCTACCCTTGGAATGCACCATTGCTGCTTTTGCCACGGTTTAAGCCGTTTTTTTTCAGCGTGCGTCGCACCGTCTCATCAGAAATCTCATCGACGATGCGAAGTTGGACGAGGCGATCGGCAAGCAGTTGCATCGTCCATTTCACCCGCCCATCTGGGGGCGCGCTACAGGTCAATGCAATCAGGTATGCTTCCTGTTTCTCGTCCAAGGTGGGTTTGACTCCTGGTCGGGGACGTTCCTTGAGCGCACAGTCGAGTCCCCCTTCGACATACTTTTTGCGAGTGCGCTCAACCGTGGAGAGACCGACGTCCAGAACTGTCACGATCTCAGCATCTTGCTTTCCCTCATCGGCTAACCGAAGGATATGGGCACGAGCCAGGGTGCGTGCGGCGATTTGTCCTTTCTTGGTGAGTGTGAGAAGCCTGGCGCGCTCCTCTTCGCTCAGCTTTACCAGGTACTGCTTCTTGGGCATCACGTTTCTCCTCGTTTTGGAGGAACATTACCCCAAGCTTGCTTATCCGTCAACTTTTTCGTGGTCTTGTACTAGTTTCATTCTAAAGCATTCATGCGCTCTCCAGTGCACCGCCCGACATGAAACCAAGGGAGAGAGAAGAGTTTACTCTCTTGCTGGGAATTTCAGATGAAATTTACACCAAGAGAAGCATAGCAGCTCAGATCAAGAACCCTATAGGCGTGCAGCAGGCTTTTGGGAATCGATCTGACCAGAGTTACAAAAGCCTGGTTGGGGTGTATAATGTCTGAAAACAGTTGTAGTTTTCGTGTGAGCTGATCCTAGATGCACAGAAGAGCTTTGCTAGCTGGCCACCAGTGCTAGTGTTTGCAGATCGCGTCCTGCACATCCAGGTGGGCCAAGCAGATCGTGTTGAAGGTAGTTGACCAACGAGAAGAGATCTTGCAAAGGAAGCAGGCGCATGGGTGATCGACGCACAGAGAGACAGCCCAATGATCTGTTAAGGCAAGAGCGGCTCTTACGGGGCTGGTCCCAACAGCAGGTCGCCAACCATGTAGGGACTGATGACTATACGGTTCATCGCTGGGAGCGCGGAAGAGCTCTGCCCAGCCCCTACTTTCGCCAGAAACTCTGTGAGCTCTTTGGCAAGGACGCGCAAGCCCTGGGGCTACTGCGGGAGCAGATGAAAGAAGTGGCGCCGCACCCTTCGGTTCTTGAACACTTGAGATCATCGGAACAGGGCGATGAAAAGCTCCATTCATCGCACACTCTGCCTGCTTTTCTTTCCTACTGGCAGGTTCCCTCCCAACGCAATCTCTTCTTTACAGGACGTGAGCCTCTCCTGCACCAGCTCCGTCAACTTTTGTGCCAGCAGCAACCCGCTGCGCTCACCCCCTCCATTGCGCTTTCTGGCATGGCAGGTATTGGCAAGACGGCGACTGCTCTGGAATATGCCTATCGGTATTTTCAAGACTACTCGGCGGTCTTCTGGGTCGAAGCCGAAACATATGAAAACCTGACGGTCAGTTTCGTCTCTCTGGCACACCTTTTGGATCTGCCTGAGAAACGGGAGCGAGATCAAAGCAAGGTGGTGGCAGCCGCTCTGGGGTGGCTGAACACTCATGGAGATTGGCTCTTGATCCTCGATAATGTCGAAGATCTTGAACTGGTCAAACGGTTCCTTCCGGCCGCTCGAGGAGGGTCCCTGCTCTTCACGACACGAATGCCAACGCTCTTCACGCTTGCCTACTGTATCAAAGTGGAGCCGATGCCTCTGGAGGAAGGTATACAGCTTCTCCTGCGCCGGAGTAGGTATGGGAGGCTGGATGCTTCCCGACACCAGCTCTCCCCAAGGGAGGAGGCGGTCGTCAGAACACTTGTGACAGCCATGGATGGCTTACCACTGGCCCTTGACCAAGCGGCGTCCTACATCGAGAAAACGCAGTGCAGCCTGAGCGATTTCTTGCGCCTCTTCCGGCTCTTCCCAGTGCAACTCCTCCATGAACGAGACAGGGGCATGGATCATCCCGTCTCGGTCGCCAGGACCTTTGCGCTCTCCTTTGAACAGCTGCAGAAGACGAATTCTGCTGCTGCTGATCTGCTCATCTGGTGTTGCTTTCTCGCCTCTGATGCCATTCCCGAGGAGTTGATAACGCAGAGTGCCTCTATGCTGCCCCCACCACTGCAGGCAGCGGCATCTTCCCCGTGGCAATGGAACGCCCTGCTCTCTGACCTGCTGGCGTACTCACTGCTGCGGCGCAATCAAGAGGCCAGGATGCTCTCGATCCACCGCTTGGTCCAGACCGTGCTCAAGGAAGGGCTGCCAGAAGCCACACAGAAGCACTGGGTGCAACGGGTGGTCCACACGCTGAGCCAGGCATTTTCCCTGGACCAGCACACGCTCAACGTGGAGCGATGGCCCTGGTGCGAGCAGGTCCTGCCACATGCCTTGCTCGCCATCAGCCAGGCAGAACGCTGGCAGCTGACTTCTCCCGCATATATCTGCTTGCTGGCAAAAACGGCAACGTATCTCTCTCAACGAGCACGCTATCCAGAGGCAGAAGCACTCTACCAGCGCGCGCTGTCCGTCCAGGAGCAGAGCCAGGGATCAGCGCATCCCGAGCTGGCAGGAGTCCTCACCGGGCTGGCAAACACGTATCACAAACAGGGGAAATACCATCAGTCAGAGACCGCTTACCGGCGTGCGATCTCGCTTCTAGAAGCGGACCCAGCATCGGATGATCTGCACCTGACCTTTCCGTTACAGGGGCTGGCATTTCTCTGTTTTGAGAGGTCCAGGTATCAGGAAGCAGAGCACCTCTACCAGCGAGTGCTGTGTCTGCGCCAACAGGCTCTGCCCGAGGCGCACCCTGACCTGGCAACAGTTCTGGGGGATCTGGCCGCCCTCTATGATCATCAGGGGCGCTTTCAAGAGGCGGAACCTCTTTTGCTGCGAGCCCTGCAGATGCGCGAACAGAGCCTCTCCGCCAATCATCCAGATCTTGCAGAGTCCCTCAACACCCTGGCACTGCTCTACTTTCGGCGAGGCCTCTATACCAAAGCGGAGCCGCTGTACCTGCGGGCCCTGTGCATCTATGAGCAGGCTTTGGGTCCTAATCATCCCAATATCGGCGTGGTATTGCATAATCTGTCCGTGCTCTATCGCAACCAGGACCGCGACGCGGAGGCCGAGCCACTGGTGCTGCGAGCCGTTTTGATCCGCGAGCACATTTTTGGACCTGATCACCCCTACACGGCTTTTTTTGTGGACAACCTGGCCGTGCTCTATCGCAAGCAGGGCCGCTACCAGGAAGCCGAGCACTTGCACCGGCGCGTGCTGCAGATCTACGAACAGACACACGAGCCCGATCATCCTGTCATAGCGGATACCTTGAGCAATCTGGTGCAGCTCTTTTGTGAACAGGGAAGAGAGAAAGAGGCTCAGGCGTTGGCCTTACGTGCGCTGCGCATTCGAGAACAGGCTTACCAGCCCAATCATCCCTATCGAGGGAAAGCTCTGCACAATCTGGCGACCGTGTACTTCAAACAGGGTCGCCACCAAGAGGCGGAAACGCTCTACCTGCGAGCGCTCCAGATTTTCGAGCAAGCGCTCTCTCCTGGTCATCCTGACACGGCAAGGCTCCGGGATGAATTGGCAACGCTCTATATCCAGTGTGAGTAGAAGCAGGCGAGTATTTTGCTGCTTCGGCATAGACGACTCCATCGAGGAGAGTTAGTCCATAAAAACCGGTGTTGGCTGGCGCATAGCGCCAGGGTAGGGCGCCGTCACGTGCTCGCAGGGCAACAAGGCCGTCCTGTGAAGTTACGTAGGTCACTCCATTGACGACCACTGGCGCATAACCATAGCTGGCGTGATGCCACAGTACAGCGCCATCGCTCGCTCGTAACGCAGAGACATAGTATGGACCCTGGTCTTTATTTGTGCTAGTAAAATAGACTATCCCATTGACCACGACCAGTGAACTGCCATCAGCACCTTTGGCAGTGTAGCGCCACAGCAAAGTACCGTCGTTAGCTCGCAGGGCAGATAGGGGGTCACGACATTTTTCCTTCCATTTTCCCCGCTAAGCCACAGAAGAAGTAGATGATTCTAGCAGCATTTTCGTAGAGAAGCCACCCCTGAGAGAACCCTTGAGTCAGCTAGGGAGCAGAAAAAAGAGGCTTTCCCTGAAAAAAAGGAGCACCAGCTACTCGAAAAAACCTTCGTAGTGATGCTTATTTTACATCTCTTGCATGGATTCCCTGTGGCTTAGCGGGGAAAATGGAAGGAAAAAATGTCGTGACCCCTTGTTCGCACCCAGCAGGCTTTTGGAGCTCCGGCAAAATCGCCTCCCAAAAGCCTGTTGGGCGCCTGGATGTTTCGTGTTCTGCGATGGTATATTTCTCTTGAGAGAGCAAAAAGTTGCACAGGGGGTCAGCATAGCATTTCGTGCTTTGTGTACGTTAAGCTGATGAGAAGCTGTCCAAGCACTTAAGGAACAGCATAAGGGCGTATTTTTCCGGTAAAACGGGATAGATACCCCTCCAAGAGTGAATCGAAGCGAAGGCCACAGTGAAGCTTCTGAAGGGGCTCCCCAAGGTACCGTAGCTCTTAGCGTACACAAAGCACGAAATGCTATGCTGACCCCTCTGATGGCCTGCGGTGTTTTTTCTAGGGCCGCATTGTTCTCTGGGATAACTTGAAAATTTTGAAATTATGTTGATGGAATCTGTATAATTACGTGGGAGGCAAAACGAGCAAGAGCAGAGAAAATGTGTACTTCCACACTGCGAGACCATCACGTTCGGCTCGGTGGGCTATTCCGCGCCATGTCTACGAACCTGCACAATTATACAGATTTCGCCCATATAATTTCAAAATTTACAACTTGCCGCAAAAAAGTTGAGTGTAGAAACAGGTGGGTTTCCTCTTGGAGATATGCGAGGAAGACGAGAACAGAAAGGAGATGAGAGCAATGATGAATTGCTGCGGCGGCTTCGGGTGGCCGATGATGCTGGGTGCGTGGGTAGGCATGACCCTGTGGATTCTCTTGTTGGCAGGCCTGATCTGGGGGCTGATTCGCTGGCTGGGTGGGCGGCCCTGGCGTCCTCCCATGACGCCACCGAGAGAACCATCAGCACAGGACATCTTAGAGCAGCGCTATGCCCGTGGCGAAATCGATCATGCCACCTTTGAACAGATGCGTGAGCGCTTGCAGGCCAGCAGACCCACCGGACCATCACCCTATTCCCCCTAGGCGAGACGTAGAGCGTGGGGTTCTTGATGCGAGAGCGACACACCGGAGGAACAACGGCCATGACTCAATCTTCTCCCCTCGACGACGGCGTCGTCGAGGAATTCCGAGCACAGTTTGGAGGTGAGATCCTCACTGCTGCAGATGAGGGCTATGACATCCATCGCAAAGTGTGGAACGCGATGATCGATAAACATCCAGGTCTGATCGCCCGCTGTCATGGGGTCGCCGATGTCATCACCGCAGTGCAGTTTGCTCGTGATCATGCGCTTCTGGTAGCTGTTCGTGGTGGAGGGCACAATGTGGCCGGCAACGCCGTCTGCGATGGGGGCCTGGTCATTGACCTCTCGCCCATGAAGGGCATCCAGGTCGATTCTGCGGCTCGCACCGTTCGTACGGAGGCGGGGGCAACCTGGAGCGAGTTTGATCGGGAGACGCAGGCGTTTGGATTAGCCACCACCGGCGGACTCGTCTCAAGCACCGGGATTGCAGGATTGACGCTGGGCGGTGGCATAGGCTGGCTGACCCGCAAGTACGGCCTGGCCTGTGACAATCTGCGCTCGGTCGATGTGGTGACAGCCGAGGGCCGCTTGCTCACGGCCAGCGACACTGAACATGCCGATCTGTTCTGGGGTGTGCGCGGCGGTGAGGGCAACTTCGGCATTGTGACGACCTTTGAATATGACCTCCATCCCCTCAACATGGTTATGGGAGGGTGGATTCTCTATCCGGTCGAGCAGGCACGAGAGATTCTGCACTTCTTGAGCACCGATCTTTCCACCGCACCTGATGAGCTGACAACGGTGGCACGCTTATTCACCCTGCCAGTCATCGAGCTGGTTCCCCCACCGCTGCAGAACCAGCAGGTGATCGGGGTTGGTGTCTGTCACTGTGGAGCCCCCAAGGAGGCCGAAGCGCTGCTGCGTCCCCTGCGCCATCTTAGCACTGTGCTCATCGATTTGATTGCTCCCATGCCGTATGGCGTGCTTCAGACCATGATTGATGGCTTCAGCCCGCCAGGGTTGCAGCACTACTGGCGATCCGACTACCTGCGCGCGCTCGATGAGCAGACCATCGAGACCATTCTCTCGCATGTGGCACAGAAGACGTCGCCCCGCTCAGCGATAGATCTTCATCAGATGGGAGGGGAGGCCTCCCGCATCGCTGCCTCGGCCACGGCCTTTGGACATCGCGATGCTCCCTTCCTGGTCAATGAGATAGCTACGTGGACCGATCAAGAGGAAGCGGCGTCGCATATCGCCTGGGCCCGCGGACTCTCGGCGGCGCTCCAACCCTTCTCAGCAGGCAGCTACGTCAACTTCCTCGCGCAGGTGCGGGCTCAGGTCACCAAAGCGGCCTACACAGAAGCCACGTATTCCCGACTCGTGGCTCTCAAAACCACCTACGATCCCACCAACCTGTTCCGCCTGAATCAGAATATCCCTCCCAGAGAGAAAGGGGCTGCTGCTGGGCTATGAACACCATCAGTCGTGAAGAGTTAAAAACCAAGCTGGACCGCGGGGACCCGCTCAAGCTCATCATGGTCATGCCTGAGTGGGCTGACATCGCTTCGCATATTCCAGGCTCGTTCGCCTGCATCGAGCCCTCAGAAGCCTTCGCGCTCCTCTCTGCTGATGACGAGATTATCGTCTACTGCTCCGATCCGGCGTGTATGAATAGCACCCATGCCTATGAGGTCCTCGTCTCGCACGGCTATCGCCATCTTCGCCACTATGGTGGAGGGTTGGTTGACTGGGAGGCCGCAGGCTATCCTGTGGAAGGAGAGAGCGTGTGACCGGGCAAGCAAAAACAGGTGGCAGCTCCCTATCTGGCTTGATGGGGACGACCTTTGCCCCCTTACGGGTTCGCAACTTTCGCTTGCTTTTTGGCGGTCAGATGCTCTCCACCATCGGAGATATGTTTTATGCGGTAGCGCTGCCCTGGCTGATGTTGAGTGGCGGGCGGAGCCCCCAGGAATTGGGGATTGTGCTGGCGGCCTACGGGATCACACGCGTCGCTACCGTTCTGTTGGGCGGCCTGCTCAGTGATCGCTTTGGTCCGCGGCTCGTCATGCTGCTCTCAGATGTCATGCGCGCTCTTCTCCTGGGGCTCCTGGTGGTGCTGGTCGCCTCTGGAGAGTTCGCTGTCTTGCCGCTCGCGGCGGTCTCGGCACCCCTGGGAGCCTTCACCGGGCTTTTTCTCCCCGCCTATTACGCGATCCTGCCAGAAGTGCTCTCCCGGGAGGAGTTGCCAGCGGGCAATGCGCTCAATACCTCGTCCTACCAATTGGCGGTGCTGGTCGGTTCAGCCATCGCGGGGGTGGTCGTCAGTAGCTTGAAGCCTGTGGCTGCGCTCGCGGTTGATGCCGTGACCTTCGCTCTCTCTTCCCTGTCCCTGTTTGCTCTGCGAGGGCTACACGCCCGGCGCGGCATGAGCCTCGCCCAGGGGGATGCGGAACTTCCTGAAGAGAGGGTACAGGCTGCGGGAGAAGCCTCGCGCTTCGATGCGTCCACTACCTTCTGGCAACTCCTTCGTCAGTGGCGATTGCTGCATGTGGGACTGGTCATCATCGTCACCATCAATCTGACGACGTGGGGGCTGTTTGAAATCGCCCTGCCTCTTCTGGCGCGGGATCAGTTCGCCGCAGGGGCGACAGGCTATGGTCTGCTGCTCGCAGCCTTTGGGGTGGGTGCGTTTACGGGGGGCCTCTTGGCAGGAAGCGTTTGGCGTCTGCCTCGGCGCGGGCTGATCATGCTGGCGATGATTCTGGCACTGGCGCTTTTTTACCCCCTTGTTCCCTTCGTTTGGGGGTTGCCCGGCGCTCTGCTTGTGCTGGCTCTGGCAGGAAGCGCCAACGGTCTGCTGAATGTGGTCTTTTTCATTGTGGTCCAACAACTCACCCCACCCCCCCTGCTTGGACGAGTCTTATCGGTCTTGCTGCTGGCGAATGTGAGCGTCTATCCCCTCTCCGTCGCGCTGGCTGGGCTGGTCACGACCCGCTTCGGCCCCATCGTGCTCTTTCTCGCCACCGGCGGCCTGATGGCGCTCGCCAGTCTGTTTGGGTGCCTCCAACCCGAGATGCGGAAGTTACAGTAAGGGTCCAGCGAAAGGAGAAGAGACGATGTTCGATCAGCCAGATCCATCTGAGAGGAGAAACAGCAAGCAACAGCCGTCGAGAGCGGTTTTCCATCCTCGCTTTGCCGCGTTCTATGAGTGGTTTGCGCGATCCGGGCAGCAACGCCGGCTCCTCGATCCTCTTCGCCAGGCGTCGGCGGGTGGGGCATTTGGTATCGTCTTAGAAGTGGGAGCGGGGACGGGACTGAACTTTGCCTGGTATCAGCCAACCCACGTCGAGCGGGTCGAAGCAACTGAGCCGGATAACGCTATGCTGGCTTACGCAAAGCGCCGCGCCGAAGTCGCGTCAGTGCCTATCGTGCTGACACAGGCAGAAGTCTCCGCGTTGCCGTTTGGCGATGAGACCTTTGACAGTGCGGTGGTGACGCTGGTGTTGTGCTCAGTCCATGATCCCCGAGAGGCGCTCGGCGAAATCAAACGGGTCTTGAAAGCGCAGGGAACGCTCTTTCTGTTCGAGCATGTCCGCTCACCGCATGGCTGGCTTGCGCGCCTGCAAGACGGGCTGGTGCCCGTCACCACGCGCCTGTTCGGTAATTGTCATTGGAATCGGGACGCTGCTCGTCTGGTCGAGGAAGCAGGCTTTCAGGTGACCGAGATGCGGCAGTGGCCAGGAGGGTTCCCACTCCTGCCACACCTCATCCTTCAGGCACGTCGCCCGTCGTGAGCCTCTTCACGCGTTTCGGGAAAAGCAAGCAGGAGTGACTATGCAATTTCGCAACACCTTCTTTCTCACCACTGGCTTTCTCAGCGGAGCCTATCCGGCTTTGGCTTATTGGCTGGATCTGGATTGACAACAACACTGATGCCGGGCAGAGATGCGATGGTTGCCCATCTCTTGATCTATCTGGCATTGGCTCTTGTCATGCTGGTGCTGCTCCTCTCGCTCTGGCTTTGGCGTTCAGCCCGGCAGAGCGTGGCAGGGGAGCAGTGGGGACACATATGGAAAGTACTCGTTGCGATAAAAAAGCAGGTTCGTGTCCGCCAAACAAGCTTGTAGGACCAAGTAGTTCACCCAACCAGGCACATTTTATCGCAACGAAAGCTGTAAACATGAGTAACTCATCATGGAGTCGGTGTCGTACATGCAAACTTTCTCCTGGCGGGATGTATACCAATGAACCTGGTGAGCAACCTGTTCCAAACCAGAAGCATGAGTGATTTTCGCAGCTGAGAACGTTTGCACTTCCACCTCCTCTTTGCTCTACTCCTCCCTGTTGGGAGGAACGCAAGCGCGGTTGGGAACAACGCGAGAGCACGAGAAAGATCATATGCCCAGATTACCTCTTCACGCGCTCATCTGGTCTAGGGATCAGAGCCTCTACGAGCTCTACACGCAGGGCCATCTTGAGCAGCGTTTTCGACCAGGACATGAAACCGCGTGGCTGGCCTGGCTAGGCGAGGTGACCTCCCTGGCCTTCCAGGGCATTTCTGGCAGCCTCAACGTCTACCAGGAGGCTCGGCCTCGAGGGGGACAGTATTGGTATGCCTACCACACCATCAAGAGTCGCACCCGCAAGCGCTATCTCGGGCGAACGGCGAGGGTCACACTTGGCCGCTTAGAGGAGACAGCACAGGCCCTCTCGAACGAGAACAACAAGAACACGTACTCGTCTCCCCCTCCGTCTTTCTTGTATCCATCGCCTGAGACCGAACAGGGCCAGTTGCTCTCGACCAAGCTCTCTGCGCCGCGCCTGCCGAACTCACCGGTGCAGCGGGAGCGCTTGCAGGCTGAGCTGGAGGGGGCGCTCTCGACCCCATTGACGCTGCTCTCCGCCTCCGCCGGGTGGGGCAAGACGACGCTGCTCTCGGTGTGGGCCAGCAGGCACCCGCACCAGGTCGCCTGGCTGTCTCTGGACTCCCTGGACAATGAGCTTTTCCGCTTCTGGGCAACGGTGATCGCGGCGCTGCGCAGATGCCGGCCAGGCGTCGGGACCCTCGCCCTGGCCATGCTGCACTCGCCTCAGCCTCCGCCTTTTTCCGCCCTGCTGACCGCGCTGCTCAATGACCTGGCCAAGGTGGGGGAGCCAACCACTCCCCTGCTGCTGCTGCTGGATGATTATCAGGTGATCGACGACCCGGTCATTCAGGAGACCGTGACCTTCTGGGTGGAGCATCTGCCCGCACACGTCCATCTCCTGCTCTCCAGTCGCGTTGACCCGGACCTGCCCCTGCCCCGCTTGCGCCTACGGGGACAGCTGCTCGAGCTCCGCACGGACGAGTTACGCTTTCGCCCAGAGGAGGCCAGCCTCTTTCTGGGGCGGGCGATGGGTCTCTCGCTCGCGCAAGCAGAGGTGGCGGCCCTCCAGAGGCGCACCGAGGGTTGGGTGGCCGGGCTGCAAGTAGCGGCCCTGTCTCTGCGCACGCAGGAAGACCCCTCGGCCTGGATCGCCACCTTTAGCGGCAGCCACCGCTATCTGCTAGACTATGTGCAGCAGGAGATTCTCCGGCTGCAGCCTGAACCCATCCAACGCTTCTTGTGGCAGGTGGCCGTGCTCACGCGCATGAACGCCGCCCTCTGCCAGGCGGTGACTGGCGAGCTGGCGAGTCAGGACCTCTTAGAGACCCTGGAGCGCGGCAATCTCTTTGTGGTGCCCTTGGATGAGCAGCGGCAGTGGTATCGCTTGCACGACCTGTTTCGTGAGGCGCTGCTGGTGCAGGTGCAAGCGAGTCAGCCGGAGCTGCTGCCACAGATGCATCAGCGGGCGGCACAGTGGTACGAGGCGCAGGGCGAGTTGCGGGAGGCCATTGTCCACGCGCTGGCCGCGACAAACTCCCCTTACGCTGCTTCCCTGCTAGAGCGCGCCGCTCCCTCCCTCTGGCTGAGTGGTGAGGCACAGACCATGCTGACCTGGCTTGCCGCGCTCCCAGATGCCGTCTTGTCCATCCATGCCCACCTTGTCCTCAACACCGCTCTGCACCTGCTGGAATCCCTGCATATGACGGTCCGAGCCTCGTATATCAGACCGCTGGCCCTGGTGGAGTTGACCATGGCGCGGGTGGAAACGCTGGTGCGGCGCCAGGAGGAACCGACCGCGAGGCTTGATGCCGAGGAAGCGCTGCCTGCGCTCCCGGATACAGAGGTGGCCGTGCTGCAGAGGCGCCTGCGCCTGCTGCGGGCGTTGATCGCCACCAGAGCGCACATCGTGCGCGGCGACGCCGAGGGGCTGCGCCAGCTTGCTCAGGAGATCGAGGGCCTCTCTGAGCAGGAGGAGGTGAGCTGGAAGATGATCTCGCTCTCCCTCGCCTTCTGGCTCACCGAGTCGCTCCAGCGTGAGGGAGCCCTCCTGATCACCAGGCTCTTGGAGGCCAAGCGAGAGGCTCTTGAGGCTCTCGACCAGAGGGCCGCGGTTCGCGTGAGGCTCTGGCTGGCCTTTGCCTATCTGAGAGCCGGACGGCTGCGCCTGATTGAGCAGGATTGCCTAGAAGGCCTGTCCCTGGTGGAACAGATCGGCGAGCAGACGGCCATGACAGGCTACTTGCATTACTTGCTGGCGAACACCTACTACGCCTGGAATCGACTGGAAGAGGCTTCTGGCTCCCTGCAACAGGCGCTGCGCGTCGCGCAGAGCTGGCAACAGGCGGATTTGCTGATAGCGGGGAATGTCACTTTGGCGCAGATCGAGCTTGCACGAGGCGACCTGGCCGCCGCAGACCAGGCGCTGCGCCAGGCGGAAGCAATGGAGCAGCAGGAGGGATTGGCGCTCCTGGCTTTCTGGGTAGAGGCGGCACGTGTGCAGTACTGGCTGGCAGCGGGCGACCTGGATCAAGCCTCGGACTGGGCCCAGCGTGTGGCGTTCTCCCCGCAGACCTGGAACCCCAACCACATAGGAGCGTTCTTGATGCAGGTGCGCGTGTCTCTCGCCCAGCAGCAGTACCCACAGGCCATTGAGGCGCTCGAAGGCTGGAGCCGATACCTTGATCGGCCTGCAGATATCGAGACCACCATCTCTTTTCTCGCGCTGCAGGTGGTCGCCCTGCACTACGGGGGGAAGCAAGAGCAAGTCCAGGCCGTCGCGGCTCGTCTCCTGAGGCTGACGGAGCCCGAGGGAAACATCCGGGTGTTTCTCGATCTGGGTGAACCCATGAAGCAGGCGCTCTTGACACTCCTGGCTGCTCAAAACGCCCAGCCTGAGCAGGCGCGCCGTGCTCCCACGCTTTCCCGCTCCTTTGTGGTGAAACTGTTAGCAGCTTTCGATCACGAGGAGCAGCAGGGGCGCACGTCTCCTCCGGAGAAACCGATTCCCTCGCAGGCGCTGGATCTTCCAGCGAAGCTACCTGCTGCTTCACCCGCGCCGATTGAGCCCCTCACCCGGCGTGAGCTGGAGGTCTTGCGCCTGCTGGCCGAGGGCGCTTCCAACCAGGAGATCGCCAACACACTGGTGATCGAGCTTCCCACGGTCAAGAAACATGTCAGCAATCTGCTCGGCAAGCTGGGGGCAGCAAGTCGCACCCAGGCGATTGCGCAGGCGCGTACCTTCTCCCTGCTCTGAGCATGTTCTTCCCAACAGCTTCGCCTTGCACCTCTCAAACATACTCCTTCTGGTATACCTTTGACTACTGTCGAAAGACTCGCCTCCCTGCTATGCTTTCCGAGAGAGCAGGAACAATCCGAACAGGGGAGAAGGAAGATGCACTACTACCTTCGGGTGCAAGGACACCTTGACCCTTCCTGGCAACACCGATTTGAGGGATGGCAGATCGAGCACGAGGACGCTGGAACCACTCTGCTCTCTGGGCCTCTGCCGGATCAGGCGGCCCTGCATGGGGTGCTCTTACAGATCATCCGCATGGGCCTGACCCTGCTCTCGCTTGAGACAAGCGGGGCTCCGCCTCAGGAAGAGGCAGGAGAAAGCTGAATCGGGATCCCGCGTCACTAGATGGGTTTACCGCTGGACCTCACCGATTCCCTCCGCTTGCTGGTAGCTGGCTCTGAGCAAGGCTTTCATGCCTCCTGGTTCTTTTCGGGAATTGTCGCTCAGAAGCCAACAGAAAAACAGGCCGAATCTTAACCATGAAGACGAAAAGCTCTTCAAGAGCAAGAGAAAGGAAAAAGCAGATGAAAAAGCAAGTGCTCTTCATTCACGACGCTGGACCACAAGGGACTCATGAAGAAGGGGGTCAATTGGGAGCGTCTTTACAAAACGCTCTCGGCGCTGAATACGAGGTGGTGCGTCCGAACATGCCTACCCCTGAAAATCCCCGGTATGCAGCCTGGGAAAAGCAGGTTGAAAAAGAGCTCGCTGTGCTGGAAGGCGAAGCGATTCTGGTTGGACATTCTTTGGGGGGGGCAGTGCTGCTGAAATATCTCTCCGAGCACCTCTCCACAAAACCTCTTGCCGGATTGTTTCTTATCGCATCGGCCTATTGGGGCAAAGACGAGGAGTGGATCAATGACGAGTACACGTTGCAAGAAGACTTTCCATCACACCTTCCGGAAGTACAACAGATTTTTCTCTACCACAGCCGCGACGATGCGGTGGTGCCGTTTGCGCATCTTGCCCTCTATGCCGAAAAACTTCCGCAAGCAACCTTTCGCGAACTCGATGGCCGCGGGCATTCCTTCACAGATGGCCTTCCCGAACTTGCTGACGATATCAAGGGCTTGTAAGCCTCGGGCAGCCCGTCGCCAAGACATATAGTGCTTGCGATACGAGGTACAAGCAGGTCCAAAGGGGTGGATCTCTCTTTGCGAGAGAACCTCCTCTCGTGGGCCGTGAGCTCACTCCAACTTCATGGGCCTGCAGTAGTAACAGGAAAGGCAGACTTGTATGATCGCTCATGACAACAATAAGATCACCGGGCATGCGGTTGCCACTCCACCTCGCGCCTCTCACCGCGAGTGGATTGGACTCGCCGTGTTGGCTCTCCCCGCACTGCTCATCTCCATGGATCTGAGCGTGCTGTATCTGGCGGTGCCGCGCCTCAGTGCGGCTCTGCGGCCCAGCAGCGCCCAACTGCTGTGGATCACGGACATCTACGGCTTCCTGCTCGCCGGGTTTCTGATCACGATGGGCACGCTCGGCGACCGGATCGGCCACCGCCGGTTGCTGATGCTCGGTGCAGCCGCGTTCGGCCTTGCCTCCACACTCGCCGCCTTCTCCACCAGCGCCGTGACGCTCATCGCGGCTCGCGCACTGCTCGGGGTCGCCGCTGCTACGCTGTCACCTTCGGCCTTGGCCCTGATCAGTCACATGTTTAAAGAGCCTAGGCAGCGCACACTCGCCGTCTCCGTGTGGGTCACCAGCCTCTCGGCCGGCGGCACAGTCGGGCCACTGCTTGGTGGAGCGCTGCTGAATATCTTCTGGTGGGGCTCGGTGTTCCTGGTGGGCGTGCCGGTGATGGCGCTGCTGTTGGTGACTGCGCCGCTCCTGCTGCCCGAGTATCGGAACCCTCAGGCCGCTCGGTTGGATCTGACCAGCGTCGCCCTGTCCCTGGCCACCATCCTGCTCACCATCTATGGCCTGAAACAGATGGCCCAGGATGGTCCAGGATGGCTGCCGGCTCTGGCGATCGTGGCCGGTCTTGCCGTCGGGGTGGTGTTCGTCCGTCGGCAGTATGCGCTGGCCGAGCCGCTGATCGATCTGCGACTGTTCCGGGTGCCCGCCTTCAGCGCGTCCCTGGTCATCAACACCCTCGGCTTCTTCGTTGTGCTCGGCGTCTTTTTCTTCACCGCGCAGTACCTGCAATTAGTACTTGGGCTGTCGCCCTTGCAGGCTGGCCTGTGGACAGTGCCCTCGTTCGGCGGCTTCATCCTGGGATCTCTGCTGACCCCGCTGCTGGTGCGCTCTACTCGGCCAGCATATGTAATGGCTGCGGGCCTGGTCCTCTCGACGGTTGGCTTCGGGGTGCTCACCCAGGTCGACTCCGTCTCCGGACTGGCAGTCCTGGTGACTGGGTCGGTTGTCCTTTCGCTGGGGACGGCCCCGGTGTTCACCCTGGTGACCAACATGGTGCTCGGCTCCGTCCCACCGGAGCGGGCCGGTGCGGCC
>WNGH01000140.1_pt1 | contig 72505 bp, 64 predicted proteins | sample 5400631 | NCBI WGS metagenome assembly WNGH01 (sample SAMN13153373, study PRJNA577476) | soil metagenome | isolation source: 115 cm soil or saprolite under Garry oak tree replicate 1 | place: USA:California | collected 2016-06-15
TGACTCTGCAAAACCCCACCAACACCAATGAGACGGTGGCCGTGACCATCTTTGATCAGTACGGCATTGTCTACCAGGAGCAGGTCGTGGTCGTAGCACATAGTCGTAAGACCATTGGCGTCAACAGCCTGACCAACTTCGCCAACGTTTCCGTCTCTATGACCGTGCAGGCCCTGGGCCCAAATGCCCTCATTGTCGCCGAACGCCCCATGTACTTTGGCTACTTCGGCGATAACGGGGGGACCGATGTGATTGGCTATATAGGCGGATGAGTGTGTAGCGCTCATCCAGAAACAGACAGGCCGCTCAACATTGAGCGGCCTGTCTGTTTCTGGATGAGGGGATACTTTAAACTCTACTCGATATACCGATACAGGCTCACCTGACCTGCACTGTCGCTACTCATCAACCATAAAACGGTTTGGTTCGTGCCACCTGATGTGGCTGCCAGTAGCGTTCCATATGTGGGCGGTACGGTTATCGCACTCCAAGCGTTACTTGTAGGATCGTAACGTTGAATGGAGACCGGTCCAGGTGTATACGAGGGAGGTGACGTGGTTGCTACCGAGCGGTACAAGATAGGGCCCGTCATAGTTGGTATCTTGCTCTGAGGTACGCTGGTTGGTACAACGACAGGAGTTGAAGAAACAACGGTACCCCTAATAGGGGTGGATTGTCCACCAGATGAGCTGTTAGAAGTGGGAGAGATGTAGACGCCCCCAGTGGGACTGACTTGCCAGGATGAGATAGCAGCCTCTGGTGAGACATGAGGTAGAGCTGGCACGTCATGCCAGGTGCTGCCACCATCGCGGCTGACTTGCAAATGAAACGAGCCGTATACACTTGGATTGCCTGTTACATTTTCACCTCGTGAAAGAGGAAGGAGGCCGTGGAAGCCACCCACGTAGAGGAGTTGAGGATTGCCACTTGCCAGATGCAATTGTGTGGCAAAGGGCAGATTCTGCAAAAGGAGCTGCCAGCTAGCACCATGATTGCTGGTTTTGTAGAGTGCCTCATTGTTGCTATAGATGGTTGTTATATCTGGCTCGGCAACGCGTGGCTCGATAGGCAGCCACGGACTACCGACGAGATCATAGATAGTGTTAGTGTTGGAAGGATCAACGACATAACTCATAATCAGCTGGCTAACCGAGGTCAATTGTTGATCGATGACCGTCCAGGTGTGTCCACCATCGGTGCTAGTAACCAGACGAGTCAAACGAGCAAAGGCACTTGGTGCCCCTGAGTGAATTGATGAGTTGTTTTGAAGAAGCCATTGCGTGCCAAAAAGGGTGTTGTCAACCATGGTGAGTTGCTGGACATTCCAGGCGGTGACGGTTTTGGCGCCTGGAATAGCTAACGTAGGCTGAATGGTACTCCATGTTTGCCCGCCATCAGTACTATGTAACAAGATACTGGTAGCACTTCGACCGCTAATGGTTAGAGTAATGGCATAGAGTTCGTTGCTATTGGCAGGATTAATCGCAAGCTGGCAACTATTTCCCAGACTGGCTTTACTGCCCACATCCTGCCAGTGTGTCCCAAAATCTGTGCTCCGCAGGATGGTATAGGAAGTTGCGTTCGTGTTATTGCCGCTGCTCGACTGTATGGGAAGGGCGCAGGCATAGAGAACGGAAGGATTACTCCCTGCCGCCATCAGAGAAGCAAAGGTATAACCGTGCGAAACCTGTACCCATGTATGGGCCCGTGGAGTTGAGGACTGAGATGAAGATTGGCCTTTACGCTGCTGGCCCAGTTGAGTATAGACAATAGCGCTGGCCGCGACCAGGAGAGCGACTACGAGAGCGGCAGCAAGGGTCGCCAAGCGTGCCCGACCTTTTCGTGGTGATGGGGAAAAGGGAGATGTCGAGTCATCTACAGCGTCTTGTATTTTCATAGTGTTCTCCTATCGTCTTCATATCACGTTAATAAAGCCTTGCATTCCTCATAAATAAATGGTACGTGCATAGAGAAGACGATAGGGAGAACAGAAAAGTTCCTTTGTATTCAAATAGCCTTACCCTCAGCACGGGTTCGTCCCGAAGGGAAAGCTTGTTTTTCTCCTGAAAGGGGGGCGGAGTTGCTTAATTGCGTAACAACTGAATCGATGATCGTCCCACTCTGCACTGACACTGGAGCCATGCGCCCACTCTTAGACTGCTTGAGTGCCTCAACCAGACGAGCGGCTGCCTCTCTGGTACGCTGGAGCTCATTTTGAGCCGATAACGTACTTTGCAAGGTGTTGTGAAGACGATAATTCTCTGCTTGCATCCGTTGCAGTTGGACTTGCATCTGATTATAGCCTTGAAGGCGTGCCAGTAAATTATTGAGCGAGTAAGCAATCTGCCAGAGCACATTTTCTTTGCTCAGAGGCGCACGAGCAGAGAAATTTCCATTCGCCACCTGTACATGGGTCTGCAAGATTTGCTGGATGCCCACATCTAACTGTTGCTTCTCTTCAATCTCACGCTGCTGCTGTTCGATCTCGCGGCGCTCAAGCTCAGCGATCTCCTCAGCGCGGTCTGCTCGCAGGAGCGCCAGTCTAGCGCCACTTACCCACAGAAAAGCCACGATAGCCACAATCCCCTGGCCGAGGAGTATCGGGGTAACGATACCAGGAAAGGCGACTTTGAGTACTTCGTGTAACTCTCCTGAGCTAGGCATAAAATTCAAGACATACAGCGTAAAGAGGCAATTTCCCGCTCCTACCACAAAGACCCACCACGGTGGAAGAAATGAAACAGCACACATCAAAGGGAGCACTAGGAGGCCGAAAATAGGCAGGGCGCTCGTGTTCACACCGCCAGGAGTCGTTAAAATATTAAGGGTGGGACTCGCGGTAAAAATTAGTACAACCATGATTCCTGCTATGTTGACCCTTCTCAAGCGATTGAGCGCCATCGCTAGCGTTAGTATAAACAGGTCGATGGTAAGGATAGCGATAAGTAAAGAGTTAGACCCGGCAAACGCAGCCGGATAGGAAATGAAAAGCAGAATGAAGAGGACAATGCTAATTTGACTGCCTGTTCGTCCACGACGAAACAGTTCCCTCTCCTCGAAAGGTGCCGAATCATCTGGCTCGGGAGGAGAGGCAATCCGATACCACAATTGGAGAATCTGAGCCCCCCCCTCTTGGGATTTGTTCCTCTGACGCTGCTGGGTGAGGTATGAGGGTACTTGTGGGTCTCCTTGTGGAGTGTTTCCAGGGGATGGAGAGAGATTATTCATAACTGGACCTCCTTGTTTAAACTCGTTCTTCACTCCTATCGCTGTTTTCAATCAGCCGGAGCGCCCAAAGAGAACGTATCACATTTTTTCAACTGTTTGCACTCGTTCCCGAAGAAAAATAAAATACGCACGTCCCTGCTTATGTTATACGGGCAATCCATCCCACGCAGCTATTCCATCTCAATGACGCGAATGTGCGGTTTCAACTTGGGTTTGGCTGAAACCGCAGAATGGATCGCAAGTCGCGCAAAATTTCTTCGATGGCCTCAGAAGTAGTCGAGAGTAACTCTGCTATTTCCGCAACACTACTGTCACTTATCATAGCTGATGAATTGAATAATATCAATATGAGAAGTACATATGTACCAGGACTTGTGAATGCCCTGTTGCATGGTTAGGCGACCTTTCTTCGGGGAAGGAGGCCCTGCGTTAAGATAGCGACTTGGGCAACTCTCCATTCGCAAGGCCGTGGCACAAGCTCTCCCCGTAACTCCTGATTTTATGTAACTCTATGAGTTACTCGGATTTGCTTACGAGAAGACTGGCATGCATGCCTCCTAACCCGCCGGAAAGGATGAGTTCATGTCTTATGGGGAGATCCGCCCATTCACTGATACTATTGAGATCAGAACGCAATAGTGCGTCCTGAGTTGGAGGGATCATCTGGCGATCAAGCGCCAATGCCGCGATTGCTACATCGGTTGCTGTCGCCGCGCCCTGCAAGTGTCCGAGAACAGTCTTAGGAATGACAATGGGAAGATGCCGGTCAAACATGCTCCTTATGGCTGCTTCTTCTGCTACATCCTCTTCTGCAAGAGCGGGGCCACCAGGAAATATTACATCGACAGCAGTCGGCTGGATGTCAGCTTGCACTAAACTCGCGTGAATGGCCTGCGTTAGCCCCCTTCCCGGCTGTTTTCTTGATCCTTCTAAAGGATATGGATCTGTGCCTCTACTCCACCCACGAACCTCGGCCAGGATAGGAACACCTCGACGCCTCGCGTGCTCACGCTCTTCAAGGACAAGAAACGTACTGCCTTCGCCAATAAGCATCCCTGTGTGTTGGCGAACAAAAGATCGATACGAGTGAACCGGGTCCCCGAGCTGAGATGTTGGTTGGAGCATATTAGACGCGTGATAGGCTGCCCACGCGAGAGGAGTGAGGGGAGCCTCAGTTCCACCAGCAATGACAATCTCTGCATCTGAGCGCTGGATGGCTTTGGCCCCTTCAATGAGCGCATGGGCACCGCTTGCTCGCTCGGAGACAAAGGTTCGAGTGCGTCCTTCTATGCCAAATAGAATGCTTATGTGCCCCTGGGGACCAGCGGGGAAACCCGCTGTGAGGCCATAGCGGTCCATTGCACCCACTCCCTTCGTCCAGAGGTTACGCATCTCGCGCTCGACATAGGTCCACCCGGCTCCAATGGTGGCGACCGTAAGTGACACACGTTCTGGTGCAACTGGTGAGCCCTCGGAGCGGAAATCCATTGGCAGTCTTGCCACTTCGAGAGCATCAAGAACGGCGATTAAGGCCAGTTGAGAGCAGCGATCTGTTTGTGCCATCATCGATTCTGTCAGCACGCGTGGCTCGCTGAAGGAAGGCACTTGACCAGCTACCTGGCAGGCGTACCTGGAAGGATCAAAATACTTTTGAGGATCAATTGGGCCAAGGCATGTGTGACCAGAGGAGATGCACGTCCATAGGGCTTCTGTTCCTCTTCCTGCTGGCGTAAGAGTCCCGATTCCAGTGATAGCAACGACTCGTTTGGTCATACTTACCTCTCTGCTTTTTGCAATACTAAAGTGGCATGGGTACCTGAAAATCCGCTTGCGTTCACAAGGGCATGGGTTCCAGTGAATTGACGAGCTTTATGAGGTACATAATCAAGATCGCAGAGCGGATCAGGCTCTTCGTAGTTGATCGTAGGGTGGATCATGCCTTCAGTAAGGCTTAGCGTTGCTGCCATCGCGCCAAAGAAACTGGCAGTAGCTAGACAATGGCCTAGCTCTGATTTCGTAGCACTCATCGGAACCTCATAGGCATGCTTGCCTAGCGCTTCCTTGATTGCTCTTGTCTCGGTTTGATCGTTTTGATTCGTTGAGCTGGCGTGCGGGTTAATATAGTCAATGTTTTCTGGTGTTATCCTGGCTTCGCTCATCGCTTGCTTAATGGCTCGAGCTAAGTGGGGAGCTACTGCTGGCTTGAGACTGACCATGTGCGTGGCATTACTCGTCAGGCCAAAACCAGTAATTTCTGCATAGATGTGAGCACCACGGTTGACGGCGTGGTCTCGCTCTTCAAGGAGGAATGCTCCAGCTCCCTCGCCCATCACAAAGCCGCTGCGCTTCTTGTCAAATGGACGCGAAGCACGCTGTGGCTGGTCGTTGAAGCCCGTCGCTAAGCAATGGATGACGTCACATCCCCCGAATCTGGTAGGAGCGAGGGGAGCTTCGCTTGCTCCTGCAAGCATGATCATCGCATCACCGTCTCGTATCGACTCATATGCATATCCAATGACATCTACGCCACCGGCGCAGGCTGAGGATATGGTGTCGCACGGTCCATGCACATTGAACAACTGAGCAAGAAGGAGAGCCGGGGCATGGCAAATCCAATCCAGGTAGAACTCAGGAGGAATTTTCGCTGGATCAACCGCTTCAGTCCCGTTTTGCGTCGCCAGACAATAGGCAGCTTCAGTGGCTTGTGCTGCCCCGACTGCGGTGGTAAATGCGATGCCCCAGTGATCGCGCAGAGCAACAGATGATACATCCAGATGAGCGTCACGCACTGCTTGTAACGCCACCGCCATCGCAAACTGCACATAGCGATCACGTCGACGAATATGATCAGGTAGCTGTTGAGCTTCTTTGAACTGCTCAACTTCCGCAATCACCTGCGAGGCAAACTCGGTTCCAAGGCGCTCGAAGAGATCACAATGAGTGATGTCCTTGAGCGACTTTACACCAGAACGACCAGAGATCAGTCCATGCCAAAAAGCGTCTATCGTGTTTCCAAGAGGGCTAACCACACCCATTCCCGTGATAACGACTCTACGCATCGTTTCTTCTCCTTATCCTAGCTTCAGCCAGACGAGCCTTGTTCGATATTAGAGTGATAGGAGCTTCCGAAGCTCCTGCAATCATCACATCATGATCTCTGTAGGCAATACAATTGTAGGCATAGTTGCTAGCATCGCTGGCAGCGATGCTAGCAGTCGATAATGTGGTACATTCACCTTGAAAACCATAGCGTGAGGCAATGGCGAGAGCCGCCGAGTTTCCCATAGCAGCAGCATAGAGGTGCGGTGATATTCCTTGAGAGCGGAGAGACGCTTTTCCCTGGTCGGTGGCCCTAGTGAATTCAAGGTCCAGCGTCTGTGTGCCACAGATAGCTGTGGCAAGGGAGACACCTGTGCGTCTGCAATCCACAACCTCCAGGTTCAAATGTGCGTCGTGAACTGCCTGATGTGTCGCCGCAAGGGCGAACTGAATGAAACGATCCATAGAGTGGTAAGCAACAGGAACGCTTTGCTCGTCTGGACGAAAATCTACCACTTCACAGACGACCTGAGCTCCAAATTCGTGCTGGCCGAACAGGTTGCAGCACGTGACCCGATCAAGTGTGGTGGCTCCCGAAACCCCATTGAGCAAATTCTTCCAGAATGTCTCTTTGCCGATGCCGACTGGTGAAATGACACCCAAACCAGTGATGACAACTCGGCGCATTATACGTCTTCTCCTTTCTGTGCGGTAATACTGATTGTTACACAAGCAGCTAAATTTTCTGCGTTGCCAGAGTCTGTGAGAAGCCAAAGGCAAAGTCAGAGAGTTTACTTTCCTATGCAGCAATCAGTAATTGGGAAAGGTCCCACGCCATCAAAGCGTCGGATCTCCGAGAGTCCACTATCTTTCAACCACGCTGAAACTTCGCTACACGTCCGTATACGCCCCTGAGCGGTATTGACGAGCATAGAGAGATCGAGCGTGAGGGCTGCTGCGGGACCGCGACGATCATCCGAGAAAAAGACATCGGCGAGGAGCAGCGTTCCGCCAAGACGAAGACTCTGTGTAAGCTTTCTGAGAAGTGCTCTTGCACGCTCTTCACCAATGAAACGACATACATGCGCTAAGATTACGAGAACATTCCTGGGCCAAATAGGTGAAGAGGTGCAGCCGCACGGCTGCCACCAACATAGCGGTGCTCGCGAATGCATAATTCATGTCCAAAATACGCCGAGGATCAAGTACTGAAGAAGTAGGAACTTGTGAACGTGGGAGTTGTGATGCCATTAACGGGCAATCCTTTCTACTCTACAGTTCGTTACCATATACGCATACGAGAGAACGTCTAAATCGCAAACTCTCCCTAGCTCATACGACCACCATGAACACCTTTGTCCAGAGTTGAAAGGTAAAGCTCATCACCATAGGCAAAGTCCAAATGAGCTTGACACTCTTAAGAGTTACACAAGGCAAACATGGTCAAGCAGAGTTGCCTCTCTTTGAACCTTGCCATAGTAAAGAAGTCCCCCTTGCCTTCTTTACCCAAACTGTCATATTAAGAAGTTCATATGCTTATGCAACTGTGCAGTTCACAAAGTAAATTGTACCATATTACTTTACGATATATCAATACCTTTCAGAAGATATCAGCAAGTTTTAGCATGAATTTCCCCATTTACCTAAAAAGTGAGATTTACTTGCTAAGTTTGGGCTTTCACCTCTATAATGTATAACCGTGCGAAACTTGTACCCATGTATGAGCCGGTGGTGGAGTTGAGGACTGGCCTTTACGATGCTGACCCAGTTGGATATAGAGAACAGCACTGGCCGCGACAAGGAGGGCCACTAAGAGAGCGGCAACAAGGGTCGCCAATCGGGCCTGACCCTTTGGGCGTGGCGATGGGGAAGAGGGGCTGTCGAATTATCTACAGCGTCTTGTATTTTCATTGCGTTCTCCTATCGTCTTGTTAATTATGCCTTGCATTCCTCATAAATAAAGGAGTTGTGCATAGGAAAGACGATGAGGAGAACAGAAAAGTTCCTTATGATTAGTTTAGAACATAGTTACCTGACCAACACCAACGAGAGATGTAGCCAAGCTTTAAGCTACCATTCCAACGGAGCAGATATGCACCTCTGGTCGGTCAGAGAGCATGGGAAAGAGTCCCTCGAAGTATCGGGCCATCCGCGGATCATGACTCGCGTCCTCAATGGCATCTTTACTGCTCCAGTGTGCATATATAAACACTGCTCCAGTATCACTACTCAAGAGTGCTGCCCCTTGGAAGCCTGGAAGACCAGGTATGATGGTTTCATGCCATTTCTGCACGTAATCCAACATCCCTTGCAGGTTCTCGGGTTTGACCGGCAGTTTCACTACTTCCGTGACAGTAGCAGGACTGTCACCATCAGCGACAATGGTCATTTGTCTTGCATTCAATGTTTGCATTGATTTAGCTCCCCCAGCAAATAATGATAGTGAAGGTATCAGGTACATCTTCTTAAATTTGGATCCTGATCTTCAAGATAGATAATATTGTATTTATTATGCAGACAGCGCAAACGAAACGGTAGAGAAAGCGAGCTGCACCTCTTGACGGCAAGCCTGTCGTTCGTTAGGCGCGGGTCGCCTGAGTCGTCGTTGGATTGACAGCCAGGGCACTTCCGTCCATGGCGTAGACCATCCCCTGGCCAAAGGCCGTATAGGTGCTCCCATCGGCAGAGAGAGTAGCCTGCTGCTGCACATCCACATAGCAGATCGGGTTCCCTTGGCTGTCAAGGATTTCTTCAGTGAACGTATACTGGAACTGATTTGAGCTGGTCATGCTCCAGGTCCCTGTTCCAGGTCCAGGCGTAAGACTTTCTTCCTTTCTTTCTTGGCAACGTCCTGAGAGCAGAACAGGAAGGTCCTCAGATGGACCTCCTGCTTGCAAGCTCTCAGTGGTCACCCCTTTCCTCTGAAGAGAGGTAGCTCGACGTATTTGAGGACCTCATTGTAGTCCTTCAATCTTAGAGCTCGGTTACGATTGAGTGAACATCTTCTGTCTTTTCCTGTATAGAGGTTGAGAAAAGACAACCACTGCTCATGGAATGTCTGGCCTCGCCTTATGCTGGCTTTCAACAGGCCACAATAGCCGGTATGACCCGCTGCGCCAGCAGATTGAGGGTCTCTACGTCGTTGCCAGAGATGCCGCACAGGAAATACTGGAAGCCTATGTCGACTAGTGCCTGAATCCGCTCGATGGCATCGCCAGGTGTTGTCGCTACCACGGCTTGCTCCAAGAAGGCGAGGAGCGCTTTGGGGAACTGATCCAGCTTCGCCTGGATTCCTGCCGGGGTCTCGGCCAGGATCAGCGGGCTGAACATCGTTGAGCGGAGGATCGACCCATAGGGACGACCAGCCTCTTTACAGTGGCGTTGCAAGACCTGGAACTTGTGACTGGCGTCATCGGTTGTGTAGGCTCCCCCGGCCCAACTCGCCGCAGCGAGGTTTGACATATCGGCATATCGCGCAACCTGGCGCAGGGTGGTGCGCTCGCCCCCGCCTGCGAGAAGGAGTGGGATGTAGGGCTGTTGGACCGGCGGCGGCGGCAGCACTGCCCCGTCGGCCCGGTGGTATTTTCCAGCGAACGTGACCGTCTCCCCGCGCAGCAGGGGGCGGATGATCCCAATAGCCTCCTCTAAAGCTGCCTGACGCTCCTGGATCGTTGGGTAGGCAAGCCCCAATTGCTGGAACTCACGGGCCAGATCGCCGCTGCCTAGACCGAGCACCAGGCGACCGTTTGAGATGGCGTCGATGTCAGCGGCCATGCGGGCTAGGAGGACCGGGTTCCGATAGGAGACGCAGCTCACCTGTGTCCCGAGCCGGATGGTCCGCGTCACTGCGGCCACAGCAGCTAAGGTCGTCCAACAATCGTGGCCTAGCATGGGATGATCAGTGCACCAGAATGAATCGAATCCCAACGCTTCGGCCATCTGGGCGAGAGCGTGGATCACGGGCCAGCTCTGTGGGCCAACAGTGATGCCAAATCGGATCCGTTGTGTCCCATTGCTGATCCATGGATGTACACCGGGGCCGGGGGCGAGGGTGTCTTGTGCTGACATGTATCCAACCTTTCTGTTTTCTACCCTGCATGTTAAAGTTGGTGTCAGTTATCCCTGGCACGGGTTCGTACCCAAGGGAAGGCCTGTTTTTCTTCTGAAGGGACTGCGGAGTTGCCTAATTGCATAACAACTGAATCGATGATCGTCCCACTCTGCAGTGACAATGGAGCCATGCGCCCACTCTTGGACTGCTTGAGTGCCTCAACCAGACGAGCTGCTGCCTCTCTGGTACGCTGGAGCTCATTTTGAGCTGACGAAGTACTTTGCACAGTGTTGTGAAGACGATAGTTCTCTGCTTGCATCCGTTGCAGTTGGACTTGCATCCGTTGCAGTTGGACTTGCATCTGGCTATAGCCTTGAAGCCGTGCCAGTAAATTATTCAGCGAGTAAGCAATCTGCCAGAGTACATTATCTTTGCTGAGAGGCGAACGAGCAGAGAAATTTCCATTCGCCACCTGTACATGTGTCTGCAAGATTTGCTGGATTCCCATATCTAACTGTTGCTTCTCTTCGATCTCGCGCTGCTGCCGTTCGATCTCGCGGTGCTCCAGTGCTGCGATCTCCTCAGCGCGGTCGGCACGTTGAATGGCTCTATTGGCACTACTCACCCAGAGATAGGTCACAGTGGCTACGATCACTTGCAAGATGATGGGAGATGAGACGATTCTGCTTGCATCGGTTTTGAGCAGTTGTGCTAGTTCGGGGGTAACCGGTGTCAGGTTGAGTACACAAATGAAGAACAGGCTATTGACCACAGCCACGAAAAAGACACTGCCTGGAACAAAAAGCGAGACAGCGACGCACTCTGCCTGCACCATGAGATCAAGCATTGGTAGATTGCTCACTCCAAATTGCCCCGGGACTGTGAGAATGGAGGTTCCAAGCCCTATTTCAATACTTATCACGACCAAAATGCCAGCAAGGTTGGTCTTGCCGCTCCGGTTTAGAGCAAGTGCCAGACCATCCATGATGAGGACAAGGGTCAAGGTGATGGTTAGGACAGGATTGCCAATGGCTGATGGGATCGCGGGCAAAACCAGCAAAATCACAAAAAATAAAACGACGCTTGCCAGTTTCCCACGTCGGGCAGCCTCTCTCTGGTTCAGTTGAGCATTTACAGGTGCTTCTGGCGGTGCAGTGAGAAAATACCACCAGTGAAGGGGCATCTGCCACCAGGGAAGTGGACGAGATCGTTTAGGGGCGGGTTGAAGAGGAGCCTCGGATGAAACAGGCGTGTTGCCCTGAAAAGCCAGAGAAGATGGGCTTCTATTCATAACCTGGGTAATTCCTTCCTTAGAAAAGTCACCTGCTCATTTTTACTTAGATCAAGCAATATTGGTGGTCACTTTTTAGATAACACAAGAGTAACAAGTGGCATGCTTCTTTGTCAATAACATACCCCTTTTAGGCTACTGTTTGCAAATCACACCATTCCATTCCAAGGGCGGAATCTGTAGAATTCTTCTGGTGAGCAAGCAGCCTTAAAAATGCTCGTTTCGTGGGATATCGAGATATCTTACCCACCAAACGATTGTGCCGATTCCGCCATTGAAATGGTGTGATTTACACCTAACAGAGAAAAGGATATGAGCCAGAAGCGCCCAACGCATTTTGCTGCCTCCCATGTTCTCAGTTCTGACACATCCCAAAAGAGGCCGTCCATGCTTTATCCCGAGATAGAGCTGCTCGTCCTAACGTCACCCGACAGTTGGGTTAGCAGCTTCAATTTCGTGGCTTTATTTAGAGGTGTGTTGCCTGTGTAGTCGTCGTCGCCTGCCCGACGACCTGACCATTGATGATAAATTGGCCACCTCCAGACGAGGTATACTGCGTGTTATCCTGCGATAGAGTGGCACTTTGCGAGACATGGACTACTCCTCCACCTGATTGAGGTTCATCAAAGATATACGTGAAGAGGGTATTGCCATTTTGATCGAACCCTGTGATATACCAGATCCCAGTGCTATTACCCGTCCCTGTGGGGCCTGTAGTCGTCTCTGTCAGAGTCCCATCACTGTTGAATGTAATGATCGTAGTTGCATTCTGACCATTGAAGGGGCCGGACGTAAAGGTGACCTGGTCATTCCAGGCCGCAACGGGACTATTCCCCTGGGTATTTGACTGATTGCACTGCTCGTTTGCTGTAGCGCTGGCTGAGCTACTTAACCTGCCCACGCGGAAAATACTCGTCACAAAGGATTTAAAGTTTTCCGGAGTACCCGCGCGATCAGAATTCTGGTACTGGCTCAAACGGCTATCGTCTACCGGCTTGACGCCTAGTTGACTGTAATTCCAATTGAATGAGGAATACACCGAGGCTGTCCACTGCCAATTTACGGTGAGAGACGCATTCGTCGGCAAAACAAACTGCCCACTCCATGTAACCGGGTTTATAGCAGCAGGCAATCCACCGGCAGGGACGGTAAAGGCGTAGCCAGAGAGAAACGTGTTGCCATTGATTGTAGACGGCACAGTTGTCTGCCATTGGCCAAGAGTCGTGGTTGCGGCAGAGGTCGCATTGGGGTCAAATTGGACGGATGCGGATGGTACTGCCAACGTGTAATTCTGTCCGTTGGCGGCAAACTGAATCGTTTGGTTTTGGAAATCCACTTCGGTAAGGCTTGCTGGGAGTCCATTAACATGGAGGATACTCGTGAACCAGATGACGTCGCCCGCAGGAATGGCATTACCTTTAAAATTGAACGGAAGCGAACTCGAGACGGTACATCCACTCGCGGCTTTGGCTGTAAGGATGTGCCTATTGCCAATGTACACTGCCAGTACAACCAAAATCATCAAGACAGAAGCGAGCGGAAGAACCTTTCTTCTCCAAGAAGTCATCATTTTGTTACCTCCTCAGTTTCCTAGGCTGAATGTACTTACAAGTACATCGTCACCTTCATTACAAGGGATGGTTTGATCGAAGGATATCTCTCGAGCTCGGAGAGAGAGTATTTAAGACTCAGCATCAGTGTAGGAGAGGAGAGATCAGTTCTTGGTAGTGAATGAGTTAATAGATGGTTATGAATAGCCTAATGAAGTAAAGGTTTTATAACCTTAGCTCTCGAACCGATAATGGGAAACACAGAGAAGAATTGCCAGCAACATGGTATTGTCAACTTAACCAGAGGAAAGAAGAGTATTGCTGAGGTATGAAGAGAAAGGATGGAAGAACACAGCGAGAAACCAGGGCTCTTATCCGACGTGTTTGATCCCAGTCACCCGCGTTCCACACCTGGAATCGTGCGATTTCAGCTAAAATTTGGCCGTGTCTCTAAGGCATATCCTGGCAACGTCTCAAGCTCACAGGCCAGTTGAAAGCAAGCATACTCTGTATCGTCGTACAACATCATGTGGCTCTTGCGCAAGTTCGCTGATTTGAGGAAAAGATCAGATAAAATTGAAGATGCGCTGCTGCTTACGAAGCCGGTCGACACATTTGCAACTGTAGGGATTGTGCCCATCATCAGCGAAGATGCGCAAGAACCTTGGAATGGTGTGATTTACATACTGTTGATGATAGGAAAAACGAATATATGCAGAGAGCACAAACGCATCATGCTCAACGAGTCGGCATTCAGATCGTTGCCTGTGCCGACTCGTTCAAGTAAAATACCGATCCACCTCACCTGTGCGGGAACATCACGCACCGGCGAGGTGTGCCACAACTGGAGCAAATGCATCAACGTGTTCCTTGAGAATGGTGATGTACGAGATGCCATACTGCTCACGCCGATGCAGTAAATCTGCACAGATTTGCTCTGTGGTACCTATCAGGCAATGGGGACTGTTGAGTAGTTGCTCTGCGGTGAGTCCAACATGGCTGGCGATGCGCCCAGCTACCATCTCTCGCTGATCGGTCACCTGGGTGATAAACACGAAGCAATTGATTTCGAGCTGGCTGAAACGATCGCCCGCCGCTTGACGAACCCATAAGACTTTTTGTGCTGTCGCCTCTGCGGTGATATCGGCCATATTGAAGTCTTTTCCGCCTTCCTTCAGTATGGCGGTAAGGCCAATAATGTCGGCCTCCCGTGCCGCTACAGAGAGGATACGTTTGCCGCCACCGCCTATGTAGATTGGCGGATAGGGTTTTTGGATCGGCTTGGGAAGGCCTTGCAAGTTATTCACGGTATAGTACTTCCCAGAGAAGGTCACTTTCTCGTCAGAGAATAGCCCTTTTATCACCTGCAGCGACTCTTCCATACGAGCGATACGCACTCCTGATCGGTCAAGGGGAATGCCTGAGCGTTCGTAATTGTCAGGCAAATACCCGGGGCCGATACCGAACTCAAAGCGCCCATCAGAGAGGAAATCCAGTGTGGCTACGTCCTTTGCAAGAATCGCAGGGTGCCTGAAATCGTTGTTGAATACAAAACTTCCCACACGCAGCGTGCTCGTTACTTCAGCAGCTGACATAAGTGCGATAGTAGGAGAGAGATCTACAATCTCTAAATGATCTGTTGCCAGCATGATCGCATAGCCCAGACTCTCTATCTTACGTGCTTGCTCTACCCAATCGGCACGGGATTGAGCACTACGATAGGCTACTCCAAAACGAAAAGGTCGTTGCGTCGTCATTCGATTTTCCTTTCTTTGCTTTACACCCGGGTTTGTAAACAGGAAGAAGGAATCATGCAGCAATTCCTTCGAGAATGCTATAAGGAGAAGCAGTGGGCACAATTCTCATCAGTGTGAAGCCCGCCGCCTCAAAGATCTTGCGATACTGTGCCTCCGTTCGCTCCTGCCCCGGTGAAAGAAGCATGAGCTGTAAGTCGATAAACTTTTGTATGGAGGTCTCCCTGCCTGGGCGAAGCACAACTTCGGCGACAAGCACCCTACCACCGGGCTTCATAGCTTTACGACAATTGTCCAGAATCTGGACGCACTGAGCATCATTCCAATCTTTGATAATCTGCTTCATGAAATAGGCATCCGCTCCGCGAGGAACCCCCTCAAAGAAATTCCCCTCGACGAGCTCGCAGCGTTCACGCAGGCCACTGTCTGCCATGCTCGCCCGTGCCTGCGCGATCACAGGAGGGCGGTCAAAAAGAATGCCCTTGCGAATGGGTGGATGAACCTTCAGCAGTGTCGTTAGCTGAGTACCCAGCCCACCTCCGACATCCACGAGCGTGTCCAGGGAGGAGAAGTCATAGTTGGCAGTTGCAATGGGCACATTGACCTGCTCAGAAAATCCTGTCATAGCATTGTTAAATACTTTTGCAGATTCAGGACTATGCTGGGTAAAGTACTGAAACAGATCCGCCCCAAAGAGCTGGCTGAAGGTAGGCTGACCCGTCTGAAGAGTATAAGCAAACCCCTCCCAGACGTGCCACTGCCACTGGTCGCCATGCAAGAGCGTAACATGGTACATGGAACCGGGGACATCCGGCTGAAGGAGAGCCGAGAGAGGTGTTTGAGCGAAATGCTCAAATTCAACCTCAGCAAAAATTTCAATACTGGTGAGGGCACGCAGCAACCGAGAGAGTGAGGGAGCATGCGTGTTTGTGGCTGTTGCGAGTTCAGCGAGGCTTTTTGGGCCGTCCTTGACGAGTTCGGCAATCCTCAGTCGTGCTGCATGATGAATCGCCTGTGTTCTCATCATACCGCAGAGATGCTCCAACAGAATCAGAGGTGACGCGCTCGTATGTGTGGCAGTACTCATATCCGTTTGGACCACAGAAACCTCCTTCATCTAGCAACAATTTCGGTTGTACTACAGTGCTCGACAGTATACAGATGGAAGTCGATCTGCTCTGCGATTTCCCGGCACCTCTCGATATGTGCGTTAGCCTCAGGATTCTTGAGCATGGCCTGCAGCGCAGCCGGGCTTTCCCATTGTGCGTAGTTAGTGACGCGCACTCCATCAACGCTTTTATGGATATTCGCTGATACAAACCCTGGAAGGGCTCGTATCACCTGTTCTGTTGCCGCCACTAATGTATCAACCAGTTCTTGTTGCCGCTCAGGTGCAACAGTAAAGACATTAATCAAGGTACAGAGCGTGGTGTTTGGTGTAATAGTGGTCATATGCTTCCTTTCTTCGATACGGTGTAGACTAGTTCGGTGAATCATGGGCAAGTAGCAACGAGTACGAGATCAGGTCCAACGTTGGACCATGCCTCAACCTGAAATCCAGCGCTGGATAACCACTCACGCACCTGCTGTGAGGTAAATGTATCGCCTTGACGGGTGTTGACCAGCATGTTCAAGGACACTATATATGGGAAGAGCTTTGCTCCTTGCTCGTTATATGTTTCGACAACGACCAAACGTCCTCCAGGTGTGAGTGACTGGAAGCACTGCTGAATGAGCCGCTGTGTCTGCTCTAGGCCCAAGATGCGAAAAACGTGGCTTGCAAAGATCAGATCAAAGCGTCTTGGCGGAAGCTCAAGCATCTCAAGGTTGGCAGGCCAACACTCCATCCGCCCCTCTACGCCATGCTTTTGCGCATACTCCTGTGCTAGTGCTAACGCCTCGGGAAAGTCGATTGCCACGGCGTGAGCGTCTGCATCCAATTGTAGAGCGGCAATGGCGCTGGGAGCCGCCCCTGCTCCTAGATCAAGGACCCGGATACCGTGAAGGCGTGACCCAATTTCAAGACGCTGACAAAGCACACGCATCAGTGGGTAGATGAGTGGGAAGAGGGATGCATCTAGAGGTGCAAAGAAGGGACCTCCGAGAGGCTCTTCGTTGATGAAGCGTGTAGGTTGACCTCTACGGACACACTCCGTGAGATCAATCCAGGCATCCCATTCCTGACGGATCTGCAAAACGATGTCGCCTACATAGGACGGTTGACTGCGCACTAAAAAACGCTCACTGACTGGCGTCAGGGCGTAGTCATCGCCGCTTCGCTGCAAGAAGCCCATGGCACTTACTGTCCCAAGCAAGCGTTCCAAGGCGTTCGCTGACACACCAGCGTGGTTTGCGAGCATCGCTATTGTTTTCATACCTTGAGCTATGCGCGTGAAAAGATCAAGTTCGACGGCAGCAAGGAGAGCACAACTCTGGGCGAAGGCAAAGGTTGTTTCGATGATACGCTCTGGTGTGACCCGTGGTATGCTAGGGTTCACAGAAGGAGACAGCGTTGGTCCCTTGTTGGCATGATCCATAAGATTTTCCCTCTCTCTGACAATTTCCCCGCCAATGCATGCAAGACGGGGAAATTGGGCCTTATCCTACACTAGATCAGGTGCTATCTCAGCTTGACTTTCAAGCACTTGCTTAAAGTGTTTCTGGTTCTCCTGCATATGGCTGACCATGCGAGCAAGGGCCTGTTCATTCGTGACAGGTGCCTTAGGGTCCATCTCAAAGTCCTGAATCCATGTCATCTGTACGCCGCCCTCAACTGGCTCATAGAGCCAAGTAAGATGCATATAGAGAAACGGAAACTTCGGCGTGCCTCGTTGAGCAATGGCCACTCGTTCCTGAAAATCCAGGATACGCCACGAGCGCCATGTTTGCCCTTCTTCGTTCGTCAGCTCAAATTCGAGCTTCGCAAACCGTCCATCGCGCTGCAATGAAAGTACTCGCGCATGGGAATACTCTTTGAAGAGTTCGGGCCAACGTGCAATATCGTTGGTGATTGCGAAAATCTGATCAGCGTCGCCACGAATGGTAATAGAAGCCCTGGCTTGAGGCATAGTTCTTTTTTCCTTTCGTAAAAACATGTCATATGGACACTTGAGTACGTGACTTCTTCTCATATGCACAGCACGAGAAGGTTGTTATGGTGGCCGCGTACTGGGTGGCATTACAGAGAGAGCCGTCCGATGAATCTCACCAGAAGCTTCCTGCATAGCCCGTTCGAGGTTGATCAGGTTCCTCTCAGACTCGATCCACTCTGCAAGTGGACCCACATCCAGGAGTGCTAAAGCATCCTGAGCTGAGAGGTGTTGTTCAACTGCGATTCGTCCCGTATGATGGATAGCAAGGAAATAGTTCCGTAACACGATGAGATCCTCCACGGTTCCAATAGAACCATGCCCAGGCACGACCACTTCTGGCTGGAGGGCAATCAGAGCATCGAGAGCTGCTATCCATCCCGAAACAAGACCATTGACGGCAAGAGGCACCACGCCAATAAAACAGAGATCGCCAGCAATCAAGACATGCGACGCAGGGAACCACACCGTTACGTCAGCAACGGTGTGGGCAGAAGGAAAGACTCGCAGCTCTCCTCCGCGAGGAAGGATGACCTGATCGAGCATAGGTTCTGGCATGGACAATTCAAGTGTGTCAAAATGACCGCGAAATTGAGGCATCAAACGATCATAGAGCTTGGTTGGGAGCCCCAGCCGCTGCAACGTCTGAATCGACTCGTGATGGGCGACAATAGGCACCCCAGCGAATATCTGGTCTCCCCCGATATGATCGATATGATGATGAGTGTGCAAGACAGCATTGACCCCTGCTCCCCGACGTGCAATCTCACGCGCCATGCCTGCCGCCATTTCTGGAAAGGTCATGGTATCAACAATAATGGCGCGGTTCCCTTCGATAATAAAGGATGCATTCGAGACGCCGACCTCTCCCTGCCCATGCACTATGACCATGATCCCATCCGCGACCTCACACAACTGTTGCCTCGGCCAGTTGATCATGCGCTTCTCACCTTTTCCTGCTGCTCAGTGTGAAGCACGAGTTGGGTGATGTCACTAAGTGTGCCACAGCGGCGCACATCTGCATCGGCAATAGATACACTAAACTCATTCTCTAGCGCTACACCGAGTTCGACGAGTTCCAGAGAATCCATACCGAGATCGTCTTGCAAATGAGTTTCTGGAGATAGGGAAGTATCACTTCCGACCTGCTTACGGATGATGTTCTCGACACGTGAAGCAACGATTTCTTGTGTAACAATTTGAGTCACAGATATACCCTTCTGCTAATGGTGTACAAATATGTAACATCATAATAAAATCAGCGCGGGATACAAGTAACACAATACAAAGTTTCTACAACGCGTGCTCTCTCAAGACCAGCGTCGCAGCAGTACTGCCGCATTGGAGCCACCAATACCACGAGCATTGAGTAGACATGTGTCAAGATGGTCAACGGGACGGGGAGAGTGTGGCACGTAGTCCAGATCACATCCTTGTGCTGGCTGATCAAAATGCAATGTCGCCGGGATCACGTGCTGCTGCAGGGCAAGCAAGGCAATGGCCATATCGACCGGCATGGCAGCACCAAAGAGGTTCCCAAAGGCCGATTTGGGTGTACTTACGGGGACGTCTGGGGCTGATTTCCCTAGAGCTAAGTGAATGGCCCGCGTTTCAGAAATGTCCTCATTGGGCACCGCTGATCCCGCTGCAAACAAGCAATCAAGCTCTACTGCTTTTACTGCTGCTTGCTCCATGGCTTGCGTCATAGCGTCAGCAGAGCGTTGTCCATCAGGGGCGGGCTGGACAAAATCGTAACCATCATGCGTGGTAGCCCAACCGGCCACCTCCGCATAAATCCTTGCTCCTCTTCTGAGAGCATCCTCGGCACGTTCCAACACAAAAAAGGCGGCACCTTCAGCCGCTACAAGTCCATCATGAGTACAGTCAAAGGGACGATACACATCCGTTGAACAGTTGGCGGCCTGTACAGACATGAGTCCAGAGGTTTCATAACATAAGGCAGCATACGGAGAGAACGGAGCCTCAGAGCCACCTGTGAGCATGATATCTGCTCTCCCCCGCAGGAGGCAGTCCACAGCGTGGAAATGTTTCCCTGAACGGCTGCCGGAAACCACGCGGTAGCCATATACGGGCTGACCTCACGCGGGCCTGATTGCCAAAGGTGACGGAGTTCCCTTTCGGCAAATTCCCAGCCACCCAGGTTGTTTCCGACCGTGATCCCTACACGATCGCCTCCACGATCCTGTTGGCTCCAGGTCGGCTTCATATCAGCCAGCAAGAGACCAGCGTCTTGTAATGCCAGTTGGGCAGAGATTAGCCCCAAAGTAGAGAAACGATCAACTTTGCGTACAATACGAGGACTCAGATACTTTTCAGGACGAAAATCAAAAAGCTGACCACCAACCTTACACTGTACATGTGACGTATCAAAAGAAGTGAGTGCCCTTAGACCTGTCTCCCCAGCCATCAATTTATCCCACAGAACATGGGAGCCCACACCATAGGGAGAAATAACTCCCATTCCAGAGACAACAACTCTTACCGTCATTATTCCCCCTCTGTTGAATATATCCCCATCACTGTCGATGCATGTAGACCGGAAAAACCACTTGCAGTCGTCAGCAACCAACGCACATCATGGGAGCGACTCTGATTTGGCACATAGTCCAGATCACAAGCAGGATCAGGCTCCTCCAGATTGATCGTTGGATGAATGCGCTGTGATTGTAAACTCATAGCGCAGGCAACCACTTCCATGGCACTCGCCGCAGCCAGAGAATGACCCAGCATGGATTTGGTTGAATTGATGGGAACCGCATAGGCATGCTTGCCCAACGATGTCTTGACTGCCAGAGTTTCACGAAAATCATTCTGCGGGGTTGATGTTCCATGAGCATTGACAAAATCAATATCCTGAGGCGAAAGATGAGCCTTCTGTAGAGCTCCATCTATGGCACGAGCGAGGTCTCGACCTTCATGAGACATATCGGTCATGTGTGTGGCATGCTCGGTCATATCCCATCCGGTGATTTCTGCATAAATAGATGCTCCTCGATGTAACGCATGCTCCAATTCCTCAAGCACGACGATGCCACAACCTTCTGAGAGTACAAAACCATCACGGTCACGACTAAATGGACGAGATGCGGTCGTTGGATTTGCAGTGTGATGCGAAAGGCAATGGATGATATCAAAGGACGCAATCGTTATTGGAGTGATAGGAGCTTCCGAAGCTCCTGTAATCATCACATCATGATCGCCATAGGCAATACAATCACAAGCATAGTTGATAGCATCGATGCCAGCGATGCAACCAGTCGATAACGTAGTACATTCACCTTGAAAACCGTAGCGTGAGGCAACGGCGAGAGCTGCCGAGTTTCCCATAGCGGCAGCATAGAGGTGCGGTGATACCCCTTGGGAGCGCAGAGGTTCTTTTCCCTGGTCAGTGGCCTTGGTGAATTCAAGGTCCAGCGTCTGTGTGCCACAGATCGCTGTAGCAAGGGATACCCCTGTTCTCCTGCAATCCACAACCTCCGGGTCCAAATGGGCATCGTGAACTGCCTGATGTGTCGCCGCAAGGGCGAACTGAATGAAACGATCCATAGAGTGGTAAGCAACAGGAACGCTTTGCTCATCTGGATGAAAGTCTACCACTTCACAGACAACCTGAGCTCCAAATTCGTGCTGGCCGAATAGATCGCAGCATGTCACACGATCAAGTGTGGTAGCTCCCGAAACCCCATTGAGCAAATTCTTCCAGAATGTCTCTTTGCCGATGCCAACTGGTGAAATGACACCTAAGCCAGTGATGACAACTCGGCGCATTATACGTCTTCTCCTTTCTGTGCGGTAATAATTGGGAAAGGTCCCACGCCATCAAAGCGTCGGATCTGCGAGAGTCCACTGTCTTTCAACCACACTGAAACCTCGCTACACGTCCGTATACACCCCTGAGCGGTATTGACGAGCATAGAGAGATCGAGCGTGAGGGCTGCTGCGGGACCGCTACGATCATCCGAGAAAAAGACATCGGCGAGGAGCAGCGTTCCGCCAAGACGCAGACTCTGTAGAAGCTTTCTGAGCAGGGCTTTCGCACGCTCTTCACCAATGAAACGACATACATGCGCTAAGATTACGAGATCATATGAGCGAGAGGGATACTCTATCGTATCCATGTCTGCTTCTATCCAGGTGTAGCGATCCCTTAATCCCATCTCGGCTACCTGCTGCCGTCCCTGTTCCACTACACTGGGCAGATCAAGAGCGGTGACAAGAGCAGAGGGATAGCGGAGAGCAAAAGCAGCACTCCATGGAGCACTGCCTGCTCCAACATCAAGTACATGCAAGGGAGATTGTTCACGAGCTTCTAGAGGTACGATGGCTGCTGTACGTTTTGCTACGGGATGCACGAGAGGAAAAAGATCGCGTACACGTGGGGCAAAGAATGCCTCGGCTGTCGAGGCATCACCCAAATCCCGATAAGGCTGGCTTGTGCGTACTGTACGATCAAGTTCAAACCAAGCTGGGAGATAGTCGAGCATTGCCAGCGTATCGCCTCCCAGATATCCTGGTTTTCCTTCTACCAAAAAGTGGTCGGAGAGAGAAGTTAAACGATAGGCGTCACCTTCTCTTTCGACAAGTCCTAGTCCTTCCAGACCTTTTAAGAGGCGTTCTGTCGCCTCAGGCGTAGTGTGAGCCAGCGCAGCGAGAGCTGCTGGGGTAAGTGCTTGATGGGCCAAATAGGTGAAGAGGCGCAGCCGCACGGCTGCCACCAACATAGCTGTACTCGCGAATGCATAATTCATGTCCAAAATACGCCGAGGATCAAGTACTGAAGAAGTCGGGACCTGTGAACGTGGGAGTTGTGATGCCATTAATGGGCAAATCCTTTCTACACTTCGTTACCATATACGCATACAGAGAACATCCAAATCGCGAACTCTCCCTAGCACATACGACCACCATGAACACCTTTGTCCAGAGTTGAAAGGTAAAGCTCATCACCATAGGCAAAGTCCAAATGAGCTTGACACTCTTAAGAGTTACACAAGGCAAACACTGTCAAGCAAGGTTGCCTCTCTTTGAACCTTGCCATAGTAAAGAAGTCCCCTTTGCCTTCTTTACCCAAACTGTCATATTTAAGAAGCTCATATGCTTATGCAACTGTGCAGTTCCCGAAATAAATTGTACCATATTACTTTACGATATATCAATACCTTTCAGAGAATATCAGCAAGTTCCAGCACGAATTTCCCCACTTACCTAAAAGTGAGAATTACTTGCTAAGTTTGAGCTTTCACCTCTATAATGAGTACGAAGTTTTAACAGGGCAAGGAGACGAATGCAATGGCACAGCAAGAACACATATATCTTCTTAAAAGAGGTGCAGTTTACTGGAACCAGTGGAGAAAAGAACATCCACAGGTACCCGTTGATCTTAGCAAAGCCACACTTAGCGGAATCGATCTTAGTGGTATCAACCTCAGTAAAGCCGATCTCGCTATGGCTAACCTCAGTGCCGCTACATTGAAAATGGCAAATTTTAAAGAGGCCAATCTCACCATGGCTAACCTCAGTGCCACAGACCTTAGAATGGCTAACCTTCATGCCGCCAATCTTCATGCCGCCAACCTTAGAGAGGCCGATCTCAGAGAGGCCATTCTTAGTGCCGCCAATCTCAAAGTAGCCGATCTCAGTTGGGCCGATATACGAGGGGCCATCCTTGATGGGGCTATCTTCGATATGACCATCCTCGATAAAACAAAGAAACGAGGCGGCTTGTGGGGCTTCTTTTCTTAAATATTTACCCTGTTGCTCAATACTGTTCGCAGTTGTCGTGGACAAGAGGACAATGTCCTAAGGCGCATTCTTTGATACGCTTTTTCCACTTGTTCACTCCTTTTTACCTTCCTTCAAAAGGATATCTCTGCAAAAACTCATAAACCCTCCCTCAAGCATTGACACACAGCCTCATCGGGAATAAGATACATATGGTAAGCTATTTAAGTGGAGGTCAGGCTTAAACCTCATAAGGCAACTAAGGGGTATTACATCATGCCACAGATGCATACAGGCTCTTCTGCCAACTCCGATGACAGCAATATAGAAGAGATCGAGCGCTTGCTGGAGCAAGGGGTTAGTCTTACTCAGAGCCAGCATACCATCTCGCCTGCATTAAGTCGTCCTCTTTCTGAGGATGATGAGGAGAACGAAGAAGCTCCCACAGGCAGCGATGTGCAGGGAGCCATAGGCTTATATGCCGAGGCCGCCCAGGATATGGCGACGGCGGGTTTGGAGCTGGGACTGGGACGACACTTCGCCTGCGCCGATTTTTGTAACCAAGCTGTCGAAAAAGCTGCGCAGGCGGTTGGTCTGCTACGCTTCGGTCGGAAAACGATGTACGACCACAATCTGGAGACATTGGGGGCGGCAGTAGGTGCCCCACCAGCTATTCAAACCGAGATGGCCACCTTGACACCATTTCATCCAGAAGCCTTTTATGCCGACACACCGCCAGAGGAGGCCGATCAGGTGATCAGTGCCGAGCAGGCTGCTATCTATGTACAACGCGCCCGTCGGATATTGCGTTGGGCCAAAAGCATTGTCCTGGAGATGTAGTCAAAACGTACTTGTAAGCGTGAGTTCCATGGAAAATTTCTCAAAAGCAGGTTTGGGAGGATATTTTGACACAACAAACGACACATTCAGAATTAGAAGATGTAGTAAAAAACTCGCCACGCAAATGGGTCTATCTCTTTAGTGAGGGCAACGCCAGCATGCGCGAGTTGCTTGGTGGCAAAGGCGCAGGCGTGTCCGAGATGACCAACGCCGGACTCCCAGTTCCGCCAGGATTTACAATTACGACCGAGGCTTGTAACGCTTATTATGAGTCAGGCAAGCATTTTCCATCTGGTTTGTGGGAGCAGGTACAGGCAGGCTTGAAAATTGTCGAGGAGCAGACAGGTAAAGGCTTCGGTGACAAGCGTAATCCCTTGTTGGTATCGGTACGCTCAGGAGCGAAGTTCTCCATGCCTGGTATGATGGATACGGTGCTGAACCTGGGTATCAACGACGACACTGTCCAGGGATTGGTAAAGCTAACCGGCAATGAGCGTTTTGCCTATGACGCCTACCGCCGCTTCATTCAGATGTTCAGCAAGATCGTGCTGGACACCGACCCGCATGACTTTGAACACGTGCTGGATCAACACAAAGAACAGGCCGGTGTCAAGACGGATGCCGAGCTTTCCGCCGATGACCTTAAGCAAATCGTGACCGAGTTCAAGCAGATTGCCGAACGCCAGTCCGGCCAGCCTTTCCCCACGGACGTCTATCAGCAGTTACAGAAGGCTATCGAAGCCGTCTTCGCTTCGTGGAATAACAAGCGTGCCATCGATTATCGTAACTTCAACAAGATTCCGCACAATCTGGGTACCGCCGTGAACGTCCAGAGCATGGTTTTCGGCAATATGGGTAACGATAGTGGCACCGGCGTCGCCTTCACCCGCGATCCCGCCACGGGCGAAAAGCAGCTCTACGGTGAATATTTGCTCAATGCCCAGGGCGAGGACGTGGTGGCCGGTATCCGCACCCCTTCTAAGATCAGTCGCCTGCAACAGGATTTGCCCCAGGTCTACCAGCAGTTCCAGGATATCGCCAACCGCCTGGAACAGCATTACCGCGATATGCAAGACCTGGAATTTACCGTTGAAAAAGGTCGCCTGTATATGCTGCAAACACGCTCAGCCAAGCGTAGTGCAGCCGCCAGCATCAAAGTACTGGCCGATATGGTACACGAGGGCTTGATCACTGAACAAGAAGCAGTCAAGCGTGCCGATCCCAACCAGGTCTATCAACTGCTCTTGCCGCGTTTCGATGAAAATGAGAAGAAAAAGGCCCAGCAAGAGGGTCGCTTACTCGCCAAGGGACTGAATGCTTCCCCCGGTGCCGCCAGCGGTAAGGCCGTCTTTGATGCCGATCGTGCCGAAGAGATGGGCAAAGCAGGCATAGCAGTCGTCCTCGTACGTCCTGAGACCAGCCCCGATGATGTTCATGGGATGCTGGTCGCCAAAGGCATTCTGACAGCGCGTGGTGGTGCGACGAGTCACGCTGCCGTGGTAGCACGTGGTCTTGGCCTACCCTGTGTGGCCGGTTGTGAAGGTATTCGCGTCCACGAGGCTGAGCACTTGTTCCGCGTAGTTGGCTCTGACATGGTCATCAAAGAAGGCGATGACATTTCGATTGACGGCGCGACCGGTGAGGTCTTCGCAGGCATTATCAAAACCGTTGACCCTGATTATGACAAAGAGGTTGACCTGAAACAAGTACTCTCGTGGGCTGACCAGTACCGTCGCCTGGGCGTCTGGGCCAACGCTGACTATCCCCGCGATGCCAAGCGTGCCGTAACCTTTGGTGCTCAGGGTATTGGCCTCTGCCGTACCGAGCACATGTTCATGGAGCAAGAACGTCTGCCCATTGTACAGAGGATGATTCTTGCCAAGAGTACGCAGGAACGAGAGACCGCACTTGCCCAACTGTTGCCCTTCCAGCGTGCCGACTTCAAGGGTATCTTTGAGTCCATGGTCGATCCCCAGACTGGCGAGGGCTACCCTGTCGTCATTCGCCTGATCGATCCACCTCTGCACGAGTTCTTGCCCTCTTACGAGGAACTCCTGGTCGAGGTTACACGCCTGGAGACCAAAGGTGGTCACAAACAGGAGCTTCAGGAGAAACGCCAGATGCTTGAGGCTGTGGGAGCCATGCGTGAGATGAATCCCATGCTTGGTCTGCGTGGCTGCCGCCTGGGCCTGCTCTTCCCTGAGATCAACGTCATGCAGACCCGCGCCATTCTCGAAGCCGCAACTGAACTGGAAAAAGAAGGCAAGACCCTGCATCCCAAGATCATGATCCCGCTGGTCGGCCACGTCAACGAACTCAAGGAAGTGCGCCGCCAGCTTGAGGCCGTAGCTAAGCAGATTACGTCCGAAAGCGGCGTGACCGTCGATTACAAGTTTGGTACCATGATCGAACTGCCGCGTGCCGCCCTGACCGCCGATCAGATCGCCCCCGTCGCCGACTTCTTCAGCTTCGGCACCAACGATCTGACCCAGACCACCTTTGGCTTTAGCCGCGACGACGCTGAGGGCAAGTTCCTGCTCAAGTACGTCGACGGCCTGACCGAACCTGGCATCGAGGGCAAAGTCAAGATTCTGCCGACCAACCCCTTCCAGACGCTTGACCGCGACGGGGTTGGCCAATTGGTACGCATGGCCGTTGAGAAAGGGCGCAAGGCCAATCCAAATCTGGAACTGGGCATCTGCGGTGAACACGGCGGCGACCCCGATAGCATCGAGTTCTGCCACATGGTCGGGCTGGATTATGTGAGTTGCTCCCCCTATCGTGTCCCTGTGGCACGCTTAGCTGCGGCGCAAGCTGCACTGACCAGAGGGGAACGGGATAAATAACTTGTCGAAATAGCCATACAACCAAAAAGGCGTCCGTTGCGGGCGCCTTTTTGGTTGTATGGCTATAATGCTGGCACGACCTGCTGGGCCAGGGGTTGAAGAGTTTCCACATCATTGGGCCATACACCAATAATGAAGTATTGGATGCGAGCTTGAACCAGGGCATGGTAATGCGCAATAGCCTCACGAGGCGTCAGGGCAACCGTTGGGCGTATGTGATGCTCGACATACGTCGCAAGCTTGTTGACCTACACGCTACCAGCGCATAGAGACGCTTGTCGCCCTGCGCTGGTAGCGTGTAGACGATGACACTTGGAGACTGATCGCATGGCATCTCTCCGGTTAATGGTTAAAACTACATGCCAGGGATATGCGAGAAATTATACGCTTTTTGTGAGGGCACGTAGATAGCTGCGATTTTACCCTTCATTAGGCACTGCCTGTGAGGCATATTGTGGCAGCAGCTCTAGACCAGAAGCCAGTTGAAAGCAAGCACCCTATGTATGGTCTGTCAACGATTTGTGGAATATTGTGGCAGTGCTTCTGATTTGCGCGGCATATCGTGGCAATGAGTCGTTTCGTGCTCCTTTTCTCGCAAACCCATCATCATGATCCTCATTTTTTCGCCAAGATATGCCTCACAGTGCCACAATATCCTTCATAGGGTTGTGTTTCTCTCCAAAATACGCTATGCTTGTGGTGTATCTACTCACGTTTTCAGATGTGTCCACTTCGTAGGCCGAACCCTGTACCTTGCCCCAGACGTAACGCGAAATGGTGTTTGACAGGCCAAGGAGAGAGGCACCGTTGACCCACCATCAGCAGACCACGAGGATGACGCCGGAAGCTTACGCGCAGTGGTGTCGTGCGCTCGCACTTCCACCAGCCACCCGCGACTATCTCGCCACCATTCGTGGCAGACTTCCTGTTCGTCGTGTCAGTTCGCGCGCAGGCAATGTGAGCGGTACCTATCCGTCTCGAAAAATGGGGGTGACCATTCAATTTGAGAGCCACAAAGTGGAGTTGTGGGCGATCCTTGTCATGGATCATGACCCGGAGGTCCTCGAATTTTTTGACCAGCCAGACACCTTCAAACTGCGCTATCCAGGCACACGTGCCGGGAAGATGCAGGGGCACTACTACACGCCCGATTTTCTGGTCTTACGCAAGGGGTCCGTCTGTTTCGAGGAATGGAAAAGCGAGTCCGAGTTGCACCGACTTGCCCAGCGCTCTCCCACGCGCTATCAACCGATGGAAGGGGGAGGATGGTGCTGTCCTCCAGCAGAAGAGGCCATCGCACCTCTGGGACTCCCCTTTCAGGTGCGATCTTCAGCGGAGCTGGACCCGACCTACATTGATAACCTTGTCTTTTTAGAGGACTACTTTGGCGTTCCCCTCACCATCCCCGCACAAGTGCACACGTACGTCTTGCAACGTATCCAGGAGATCCCAGGACTGCCTCTCTCGGTCCTGGTGAGTGATGGCTCCGGCGTGCGTCCCAACGATGTCTATGCCATGCTGGCTAAGTCAGCCCTATATGCTGATTTGTATGCGGCTCCCTTGATTGAGCATAGGCGTGTCCATCTCTATCTCTCGGCTGATCAGGCACGCGCCTACGCCCATCGATTACCCACCAGGCTGACTTCCCGTGTGGGCAGTCCCTTGCCAGAAGTGACAGCCCCCTTGGCCCCGAACACCCCGCTCTTGTGGGATGGACTGTGCTGGACACTCATCAATCCAGGCGAAACCACCACGACCCTGTTGTCAGAAAAAGGGCAGCCAGCCCGGATTCCTTCTTCCCTCTTTTTCCATGCACTCGATGCAGGAGAGATCAGGCCCTTGGGACGCACCGAAGAGCTTCCTACCACGTCTCCCGAAGTAGATCGCCGCTTGTCTTTAGCTAGCCCTGAAGATCTCCGCCAGGCCAACGAGCGATACTCGCAGGTCGTCGCCTACCTGCAAGGGGAGAAGGAGACCTATGCAAAGACGCCGCCTCGCACCTTGCACCGTTGGGTGGCACGCTTTCGAGAGGCAGAAGCAACGCTGGGATGTGGGTATGTCGGCTTGCTCTCGCGCAAGGCTGCCCAGGGCAATCGAACTCCCAAAGCTCCCCAGGCCCCAAGTGATCTGATGGAGACCTTCATTACCCAGCTCTTTGAGACGCCTCGGAAGGCTCCTGCTGCCACCGTGTATCGCGCCTACGAGCAGGAGTGCAAAAAGCGCAACCTCACGGCGCTCTCCGCTCGTGTCTTCTACGAGCGGATCAAAGAGCGCTCAGGTCCAAACCAGACAGAGGCCAGAGAGGGAGCGCGAGCGGCGTATCGCGAGCAGCCCTGGTATTGGGAACTCCAGCACGATACGCCCCGGCATGGCCGTCGCCCGTTCGAGATTGTCCATATCGATCATACCGAATTAGATATTGAAGTCCGTTCTTCCTCCACCGGCCAGCTTCTGGGCAAGCCCTGGGTCACGTTCATGATGGACGCCTACTCCCGGCGAGTGCTGGCGGCCTATCTGACTTTCGATCCTCCCTCCTATCGCTCCGTGATGATGGTGCTGCGCATTTGTGTGCAGCGCTTTGAGCGCTTTCCTCAGTCGATCATCGTTGACGGGGGGAAGGAATTCCACAGCGTCTACTTTGAGAGCTTGCTGGCGCAGCATCGTTGTACCAAGAAGTACCGCCCCTGGGCGCAACCGCACTTTGGGTCCGTGATTGAAAGACTGTTCAACACGACCAACGAACAATTCATCTACACGCTGCTTGGCAACACGCAAGCGGCCAAACGCGCCCGCCTCATGACGAAGGCCGTTGACCCACGCGAACACGCTCTCTGGACGTTGCCGGATCTCTACACCTATCTGGTTGAATACCTCTATGTGATCTATGACCAGAATGAGCACAGCAGTCTAGGGATGTCTCCCCAGGCGGCGTACCTGTGGGGCATGCGCCAGGGTGGTGAGCGAGAGCATGTCCGCGTGGCCTACACTGATCGCTTTTTGAAAGAAACCTGTCCCACGACGGCCAAAGGGACGGCTGTGGTCCAGAAGGGCTGCGGGATCAAGGTGAACCATTTTTATTACTGGAACAACGCGTTTCGCAGTGGAGAAGTCGTCAAAACCGCTGTTCCGATCAGATTCGACCCCTTTGACATCAGTACGGTCTACGCGCAGGTCCAGGGCCAGTGGATTACCTGTCGCTCGTCCTACGTGACACTAGAAGGACACACGGAGCGAGAACTCTTCCTTGCCACGCAAGAACTGCGTCAAAGTGCCAGACGAGATGGCAAACGCGTAGAAATTTCTGCTGCTCGCCTGGCGGACCATATGAGCAAAGCGGGGGCTCATGAGGAATTGCTCCGGCAGCGCTGGCGCGATTTGGAAGGGAAAAAGGTGTTCGCTATCATTGCCGGTCAATCCGGGCATCCACAAACGCTCGGAGGAGCGGTCCCGCTGCCATCAGGGCCGCCAGAAGCGGTCAAAGAGGCCGCCAAACTTGCCGCCCTCTCCAAACCCGTTGATGTGTCACGTCTGAAACGTCTGGGGGAGTATGGCTAATGGACCCACGCGACATCAGCCATCTCTCCATTGAAGAGAAGAAAGCCCGGTTCCGGCAGGCCACCATCACGCATCGGAGGCTTCAACAGACGCATCGCAAGATTATGCAGGTGGTGCGTGAGCCAGCCGGGTTTACCTTCGTGCTGGCATATGGCCCGACCGGGGTAGGAAAAAGCAAGATGATTGAAACCGTGGTCCGGCACCTCAATGAGGTGCTGCGGGTCCCGTCCACCTCTGCGCTTTTCCGCCCCTTGCCACCTGTGCCTACTCCTGTGCTGGTAATCGAAGCGGACCCGCCGGATGGATCTGTCTTCAATCGCGGCTATTATTACCGCACAGCCCTGACCCTCATGGGAGAGCCAACCCATCAGCAGCACTTGCATATGGATATTCATGGCGAGGCACAGCCCTCGAAACGACGACCTCTGCGCGGCAAAGCGGCGGAGTCCAACGACCTTCCTGAACTGAAAGCGGCCACCAAAGAGGCCATGCCCCGGCATGGCGTTCAGGTGGTGATGATCGATGAAGCGCATCACATGCTCTATGGAGGCAATGGGATGGGAGGTTCTACGCTCCAGGAGCAGTTAGAGTGGCTCAAATCGCTCTCATCTACCACCCTCCATATCCTCGTGGGAACCTACGATTTGCTCAACTTTGGGCAACTCAATGGGCAAATCGGCAGGCGCTGCTTGCCCGTCCATTTTTCGCGCTATCTGTTGCAACGGGAAGCGGATTGTCTGGAGTTTCAGTCTGCCCTGGTTTCGTTGCTGGAACAGGTGCCGCTACGCTGTGATGTGGAAACGCTTGTCGGATCATATTGGGTGTATTTCTACGAGGGATGTATTGGCACTATCGGGGTCTTGAAGGACTGGTTGACGCGTGCGGTCTCTGCTGCCCTCGATGCAGGCCAAGAGACCTTGACGCTGGATTGCCTGCAAGATCATATCTTGCCAACGGGCATTTTACGGCAAATGGCCCTCGATGCCTCTGAAGGAGAGCAGAAACTCGAACACACGGAAAGCAATCGGGAGCATCTGTGGCGGATCTTGCAAGGAGGTGAGCTGATTGCTCCTATCCCACCCCTTCCCCCACGCGAAACCTCGCCACTCGCAAATGGTTCGCCTGTGCCTGCCCCCGTCGCTCCTGAAACGAGCAACGGGTCTACAAATGTCAGGGAAGTCGCATCTCTCCCAGATGCAGAGCAGCCGAAGGTCAAAAAGACCAGATCACGCAAGAAGGTGGAAGCGACGCCGCCTGAACAGGAACCGGCAAGCGTGATCCAGGCATCTGATCCCACACCAGAAGTCGCCCCAAAACCTGCACGCGGACGGAGGAAGAAGACTGCCGAGCCAGCAGTAGAAGTGGCTGGCGCACAGGGAGCGTCGAATGGCAATGCGCCATCCACGCCGACTGATCCTGAAACGGAGGCAAAGCCTCTCAAACCGAAACGAACCAGGCGTGTTGGAGAACCGAAGCCGAAACGATATCCAGTCGGTGAGTAAGAAACACAACAAGGCTCCTGAGCTTGCCTCTCGTCCCTGTTCCTACAGAACAGGTGTTATCGCAGGAAACGCTCTTGTGCCTCATCTCCCAAGAACGTGTGCTCATCGCGCGACACGTCCTCGCTCCCCAATCCGTGATATTTGTCATGGTCAAATCTGGAGGAATTTCACTTCCCCTTCTCTTCGGATGTGGGTACACTCCTGCATAGGATCAGATGCGAGCATCGAAATAGAGCAATGCAAAGGAGGCGCGAAGCATGATCGATGGTTTTCCCCTCTCCTTCTTCCTTCCGCTCGTCGTGCATGTCCTTGCGGGACTCATGACGGGAGTCACTGGCATCATGGCGTTCTGTGCGCCCAAACGCCCCAGTCGTCATCATCGGTGGGGAACCGACTATGTGTGGGCCTATACCGTCGTCTTTCTCACGGCGACCATGCTCTCTGTCCAGAGGTGGCAAGCTGATGCGTACCTCTTCTTCCTGGCCGTGATCGGCTATGGTCTCGCTCTTTGTGGGTATGGAGCACGACGCTTCTGGCAGGAACCACGGGTTGGCTACATGCCTGGAAAGCAGTGGGGCGTCGTCCACGTCGTGGGCATGATTGGCTCCTACGTTGTCCTGTGGACAGCCTTTCTTGTGGATAACGCCCAGCGGATTCCAGGGTTGAATCAGCTTCCACCGCTCACGTTCTGGGTGCTTCCCAGCCTGATCGGCCTTCCGTTCCTCATCGTGTCCCTCTCCCGCTTTGCTCCGCAACGGATGGTACCAGCCAGAAGGCCAGGCCTGGAAAGGAAGGAGGAAAACGATATGAGGGGGCAGAACCAGGGCTTGCCGTCGCACGATGAGAGCCAGCCAGATTCCGGCACGCTCGTTGTCCCTCTGGAGAAGGTGGACCGAACATCGCTCCCGCTTGCAAGGGGAAAGGCTGACAAAACAATCAAGTTATAGAGATTACAAGGAGGTTTATGGCCATCATGATTGCACGTATTCTCCAGATCGTCGTTGGTCTTGCCGGGCTGTGCGCCCTGGTGCTGGGCCTGCTCATCTGGATCGCAAATATCGATCTCACTGACATCCATATGCTCTTCGGCCTGCTTGTCACCCTGGGGCTCCTGGTGATGAGCACCATTGCACTCACCACCAGGGGACTGCGCATCTGGGGCACAGTCGGGATCGTCTACGCCATCATCGTGCTGATCTTTGGCGTGTCGCAATCCACGATGCTCATCGGGAATCTGCACTGGCTGATCCAGACGCTGCACACGCTGGTCGGCATTGGCGCTATGGTGCTGACAGGCACACTCGGCGCACGCTACATGACGCTCAAGCGCGGCGAGGCGAAGCCCGAAGCTTCATCTCAAGCGTTGCGCTAGGGGGTTTCCGTTTTCGCCACACGTATGTACAGCATGCAAAGCACAGAGAAGCACGAAAGGAAAGACGATGCAACATATTCTGGTGACAGGCGGTGCGGGAAGACTGGGCCGCCGGGTGGTGAAGCACTTGAGTGCGGCAGGCTATCCCGTGCGTGGGATGAGTCGCCGGGCCAGCCCTGGAGAGGATTGGCCCGGCGCTGAGTGGAAGCAGGCTGATCTGGTGACCGGCGCGGGTCTCCCTCGGGCCGTCCAGGGCATGGATGTGGTGGTCCATACCGCAGGCAATGGAACCTGGCAGGTCGATTTCGAGGGCACGCGCCGCCTGCTGGACGCTGCCCGCAAGGCGAATGTCTCGCATATGGTCTATATTTCGATTGTGGGAATTGATAGGGTCCCGTATGCCTATGGCAAAGCCAAGCTCGCCTGCGAAGACCTCATCGAGCACAGCGGTATTCCCTGGTCCATCCTGAGAGCGACCCAGTTTCATTTCCTCATCGATCGCGTGCTGCACAGGCTAGCCAGGCTCCCGCTGGTGATGCTTACGCCGACTGACCTGCTGCTTCAACCTGTGGCCGAGGAGGAAGTGGCAGAGCGTCTCTGTGAGATCGTCCAGGCTGGCCCCTCCGGTCGCCTGCCGGACATGGGTGGCCCGCAGGTCTACACCTCTGGAGAGCTGGTGCGGACCTGGCTCAAGCAGCGTGGGAAGCACCGTGTCATTCTCCCGATCTTTCTGCCTGGCAAAACAGCTCGCGCCCTGCGTCAGGGTGGCAATACCTGCCCACAACAAGCGACTGGTACAATCAGCTGGGAAGCATGGCTCCAGCACCACTAAGTCCATAAACTCTACAAGAGGAGGAAAGAGATGCGTATTTCCCGCGAGGGTCAGCTGGTGACGTTGATCAATGTCTTTGAGACGAAACCTGAACAGCAGCAGGAACTGATCGATCAGTGGATTCGCTTCGTCGAGTCCGTCAAGGAGGAGCCAGGTCTGATTGGGACGGCGCTGCACAGAAGCACAGACGGTCCCCGCGTCGTCAACTATGCTCAGTGGAGATCGAAGGAGGACCTTGAAAGGTTTGGGAAGAAGTACCGCGAGCAAATGGAGGCCCGTCGCCCGCTCGCCGAGCGTGTTGACCCCCATCTTTACGAAGTCGTCTATCTCTTTGAGCAGAGAGACAGTTGATTGCCTGAGCGGCAGCCGCCGGGTGGCAAGAGAATGGATGTCCTCTCCTGCTCCCCCGCGTATCGAGCCGATGGAAGGGCGGCAAGCAAAAAGGAGCAAGGATCGTATGGCAAAGCCCTATCGCGTCAATGCTTTCGTGCGCATCAACAACACCGTGATCTCATCGTTGTTGCGCCTGGGCATCAAGGTATGGAGTTTCTCCCTGCTCACGGTTCGCGGACGCAAAAGTGGCAAGCCCATCGTCACCCCGGTCGCCATTTTTGTTCAGGATCAGAAACGCTACCTGATCGCCCCGTATGGGGTCGTGAACTGGGTGCGCAACCTCCGCACGGCGGGAGGAGAGGCGGCGCTTACCTGGGACGGCACTGCGAAAAGATTCATGCCATCGAGCTTTCGCCAGAGGCTGCAGCACCCGTTTTTCGAGAAGCTTTGCGTTCTGGCCCTCCGGGCGTTCCCGCTGTGATCTTTCGCGTGTACCGCTCTCTGCAGGTCCTCCCTTACCTCAACGTCACCGAGAACTCTTCGCTTGCGGAATTTGAGCGTGAAGTGCTGGCCCATCCGGTTTTTCTCGTACAACCTGTGCTGTGAGGAAGATCAGTCTGGACAACGGTGGTGGTAAAATGGAAGCAAATGCCTGGCCAACATCATTCACGGCACCGGAAAGAGGGAGCTCTGCTATGCGAACACGAGACGATCACCTATTGCGAACAAAGGGAGACACAGGTCAGGAGAGAGTCGAGACGAACGATGAAGTGATTAGGGAGAGTGGTGTCAACTTCTCCCTCTGGCAGCTCTACCAGCACTTCTGGCTGCTTATTTGTCTGTTCTTTCCTCTGGCTTCTTTGGTGAGCAAACCGGATGCCTGGCTTCGTCTCGCTGTGGGCAGCACGGCCCTACTCTTTTTTGCGATCAGTTATACCTGGATCATGTGGCCACATCCAGCGAGCTGGGGAGCGCGAACACGTGGCCGATCCCACCTGTCGGTGCTCCTGTTGGTCGCTCTCGGCCTCCAGATCACCGTGTTCAGCCTCCTTGATGATCCTGCTTGGCTGTGGTCCTTTCTTGGGGTGAGTGCCATGTCTGGAGTAGTACTTCCCATGCGCCGGGCGGGGGTCGTCGTTGTGCTCTTGACTGCTCTTCCGCTTCTCATCACCCTCTTCGCACACAGAGGCGTGGCGGGGATCGATTGGTGGTGGCTCATCGCGTTGATGCTGCTGGTGCGAGGACTGGGCCTGGATATGATTGGCGTGGCCCGCATGGGCAGCGCCATTCGAGAACTGCATACGGCGCGCCGAGCACTCGCTCGCATGAAAGTGGAGGAAGAGCGTCTGCGACTGGCACGGGATTTGCATGATCTGCTGGGACAAACCCTCTCGGTGATCACCCTCAAGAGTGAACTGGCCCGTGGCCTGATCACGGAAGATCCCGCACGCTGTGCCCAGGAACTCTCTGAGATTGAACAGGTCGGGCGGATGACGCTACGCGAAGTCCGCAAGACCGTCGCGGGCTACCGACAACCGCGACTGTCGAGCGAGTTGGACGGTGCGCGAGAACTGCTCGAAGCAGCGGGGATCGAGTATTCCATCGAGAAGCTTCATGGAGAGCTTCCCCAGCCGCTCGATGCGGTCCTAGCGTGGACGGTGAGGGAAGGGGTCACCAACGTCATCCGTCACAGTCGGGCACGACACTGTCTGCTGCGATTCACACGGGATCAGGGATGGATTGGTGTGGAGATGCTCAACGACGGGGAAGAGACAGAGGATGCGAGCACACAACGCCTCGGCCAGGGGAGTGGGCTGCTTGGCCTGCGGGAACGAGTGAGTGGACTGGGAGGAACGATGGAGGCTGGTCCACTTCTGCTGGAAGGCGAGCCACATTTTCGCTTACACGTGGAACTGCCGATGCAGCCCCAGGTGGAAGCGACAGCGATGCCGGAGGAACGATCATGATCCGTGTGCTCTTGGCAGAAGACCAGGCGATGGTGCGTGGAGCACTCGCGGCGTTACTGAGTCGAGAAGCCGATATCGAGGTTGTCGCGGAAGTGGCGCGAGGCGATACGGTCGTCGAAGCAGCACTGACTTCTCGCCCGGACGTGGCACTGCTGGATATCGAAATGCCTGGGGGAGGCGGACTCGAAGCTTCCCACGCGTTGCGCACGGCGTTACCCTCATGCCGTGTGGTGATCCTGACCACCTTTGGGCGCAGCGGCTATCTGCGCCGAGCGATGGAGAGCGGAGCGGTCGGCTTTCTGCTCAAAGATGCCCCAGCCTCAGAACTCGCTTCCGCACTGCGGCGTGTGATGCAGGGGGGGCGAGTGGTTGATCCTGAACTGGCCTTACTGGCACTCTCTGAGGGAAACAATCCCCTGACCCCTCGGGAGCGGGAGGTGCTCGCTGCAGCCCTTCCTGGTCTCAGTTATGCAGAGATCGCTGCACGCCTTTCTTTATCCGAAGGAACGGTGCGCAATCACCTTTCCGCAGCCATGCAGAAATTGGGGGCGCACAATCGGATGGAGGCGGCACGTCTGGCCGAACAAAAGGGATGGTTGTGATCACGCCGTTCTTCTGCTCTCGCTCTTCTGAACGGGACGTGATGGGCCAGCGCACCATGATTCTGACCCATCGCATGTTTTTCCCTCACATCTGTTTGTCGCCAATGATATGAGATGAATGTCATACGACTCGCCTGTCCTCTCTGAAGGATATGTTGGCCGGAGCAGCTCAGGCAAGAGAAATATTGATCAGACGAAAGGTTGCCCATCAAGACGCTCGAAGGAATGAGACAAGAGAGAAAGTGTGAGAATGCGGCTATGCTTGAGAAGCCAGTCGAGAAACCAGCAGTCCCTCCATTTCAACTCAATCTGTCATTGTGAAGGAATTCTCGCCGTTCCATGCCTGAAGCATATTGCGCCGGATTTTGCCACAATATGCCGCAGGTAGCAATAGCACTCCCATGAAAAACGCCGGGAAGAGACGTTAAACGTTCTCATGTGAATTGCCTCAATACTTCCATGTTGAGCTTGCGGAATTACTCTCTCGTAGCACGCCTGTCATCCGGTTCCCAGTCATGAAGAGTAATGCTCATTCCGCAACTATTCACTGGAAGCATGGAGTTCGTTACCCGCTCGTAGCCACGGTCGTTGTTTGATTGACAGCAAGGATGGTTCCGTCCATGGCGTAGACCGTCCCTTGACCAAAGGCAGTATAGCTGGTCCCATCGGCAGAGAGGGTGGCCTGCTGCTGCACATCCACATAGCAGATCTGGATCCCCTGATTGTTATAGATTTGTTCCTCGAACTGGTACTGGAACTGATTTGAGCTGGTCATACTCCAGGTCCCTGTTCCAGGTCCAGGCGTGTAGTTAATCGTGGTCTCATCTGGATTGAATCTCAGGGATGACGGACTCTGGGAACCGTCGGGAAAGGTCACGGTCAGATTCCACTGACCAACTGGGGCGGAGTTTTTTGCATGGGCCTGAGAAATAGGCTGTGTACTCCCCTGATGAACCACCACACCAAAACCGATGCCGAAGAGGGCAATACCTGTAACGAGGCTGAACGCAAGCAAACGAACAAGGCGAGAACGCATGAGACTCCCTTCCTTTCTGGGAACATTCTAAGAGAAGAACATGAAGGTCCTTAGATGGAACTACTTCTTGCAAGCTCTCAGTGTTAACCCATACCATCCTCTGAAAGGATGTATCTAGAATTATATTAGGAACTCATTGTAGTTCTTCGATATTGTAGCTGGGTTATGATTGAGTTAGCATCTTCTGTCTTTTCTTGCATGAAGGTTGAGAAAATACAACTACTCCTCATGGAATTTCTGATGCCATCCCGAATATCGTGTAAAGAGGAACTCCCCAAAGAGGTAGCAGAGAGCAGATAATACAGACATAAGTTGTCCCTTTCAATCAAAATCTTCAATTTTAACTCAGATTGACGTCTTCACGACGGAGACCAGTTGTCTCGCGATCGTCTGGGCCACGATCCAGGACATCCGCTTGCACAAAATCTCCGTGTGATGCACTGGACTCCTTAGGGTTCTTCTGGCCTCTTTCCGGGGCTGGAGCCATGCCTGCAAGACGAAGATTTTCGGAGGAATCGATATAGCATCAAATATTCTGGAAGTCATGCAACTTATCTTGGAGCAGGAAGGATACCAAGTACAGACGAGCCTGAATGGGGCATGTTTCCACGAGATGAAGAGCGACCTACCCGCTCTGATTCTGCTGGATGTTTTACTAGCGGGAGAAGATGGGCGAGAGATTTGCAAGCAACTGAAGAGCAACGAGCAGACTAACCACATTCCTGTGATTCTAATCTCTGCCCATGCGAACTTGAATAATGCCAGAGAGATATGTGGCGCAGATGATTATCTGGCAAAGCCATTCCGTTTGATAGAACTAATAGACAAGGTGCAAAAATATCTCTTTTGAGAGTCCTCCCAGCATCTGTTACCGCTTCGGATGGGGTGTTGCCGTCGGTGCTGATGTGGGAGTCGCACCAGATGTCGGCGTCGGTGTCACACCGGATGTCGGCGTTGGCGTCACACCAGATGTCGGCGTTGGCGTCGGGGTCAGACCGGGTGTCGAGCCAGGTATGGATGTCGAGCCAGGTATGGCTGTTGACCCCCCAGGAACTGGGCTGCCTTCCAGCCCATTAATGCTGATATGAGTGGCACGTGAGATCAGCAAGGACAAGCCCAAGATGCTCACCATGATAATGACGATAATGAGAACGGTCCGCAAGAGTTCTCCCTTTGGGGGATGTTGAGATCGGATGTAGGCCCAAGCCGCCAACAATGTCGCAGTAGAGCCAATGAGCGCAGCAAGTAAACCGATCACTGCACTAATAGTCATTGCTTGTTCTCCTTTTCCAAAGAGATGCTCGCACCTCTATCATACACTCGACTTCTGAAGGGAAACAGGTCCTTCACTCAGCCTTACTTCCTATCCCTCAGATGACGATAATCTTTCGTCTATGAGCCTTGGCTGAGGTGAGGCAAGGCTCTGCTGGGCGGTTTTGCCTCGATAGGTCTGCTTCAGCCTGTCGCCAAAGGGCTTGTGATGATGCAAAATGCGCAAATCCAGGTAGGAAAGATCAACATCTTCCAGATTTTGAAAGCTTAAATCCAGCCCAGCAGAACTCTCGACCTGGCTACGCAACCGTTCAACATCAGCCCTCGTTAAAGGGGGAATTGCTCCTTCTGTTTCAGTGGGTCCTTCAGTGGTCATGATCGTGCTCCTTTGTTACTGTAGACCTTTGTGTGTGTGCGCAATGAGCATGAAGTACTCTCATTAGAGTATACCCCAGAGAAAACGAGAAGTCATTACGGTAGTATTGAAATGTTGAAAAAAGTGGTTCAAGGAGTTGAAATCTGCGATGTCGGTAGTGCTCCAATCATCTGCATCACGCTTTCAGCAATTCTTGTTCAATTCTTGCTTGCAGCTGCACAAGCACCTTCAACACACCTTTTTCCCCTGCACGCTTAAATGCCTCCAGCCCTTCATCCAAGCTAAATGTAGCACTGATCAGCGAGCACACATCAACGCTATGCTGGCTTAGCGCACGCAGTGCCGGAGCAAACGGGCCACAGCGCGACCCCTGCACACGAATCTCGTCGATGACGATGGGAGCCAAGTGTAAGGTACTTTTATCGGCAACGGTACTTTTCAAGATAATGCAACCTCTGGGACGGACAAGCCGCATCGCTAGTTCCAAGCCCTGAGCAGAACCGGTACATTCAACAATCAGATCAACACGCGAAGCAGGCGTGATGGATTGTGCCACCAGATTCTGTAGCAGACGTGTCGAGACACCACGCCGTGCCGCCAACGTCAGCTTCTCCTCGTGCTTGCCTACCATAGTTACTTCACAACCGATCAGGGCTAGTACCTGTACCGCGAGTTGGCCCATCTTGCCATCACCCAGGACAATCACACGATCGGTGGGCTTGATGTGTACTTGCTCAAGCATCTCAAAGTTGGCAGCCAGTGGTTCGACGAAGACGGCTTCTTCATCAGTCACGGTTTCAGGAACAAGGTGCAGATTTTCCAGTGGCAATGTGAGATATTCGGCAAAAGCCCCATTGCGGTTGACAATGCCAAGAGTAGTGCGGTTGGGACAATGGGTGGGCATATTCTGCTGGCAGTAGGCGCAATCAGGTCGATGGCAGGCCGCGTTAATTTCACCGACTATGCGCTTGCCTTTTAGATATCCATAGCGTTCCTGGGCCATATCACCATAGATTTCCTCGACCACGCCTACAAATTCATGGCCCAGGATGCCCTCAAAGCCCATATAGCCGCGCACGATCTCCAAGTCGGTGTTGCAGATGCCTGTCAATAAGATGCGGATGAGGGCTTCACCCTCAATTGGAGTTGGCATGGGATAGTTTGGCTCAAGCACAAGGTCGGTGTTCCGGTATACCAATGCACGCATGCAGTTCCTCCTCATTTTCCCTTTTCCGGATTGAGTTTTCCTTTTGTTCAGTATAGCATGTTTATAGGCCAGTTTGGTACTACAATCGTGTACTTAGTAGTGTTATAATAGCAAGTATCATGAGGAGATGAGGATAATGGCTAAAGACATGAACTACATTGATATCAGTGACGTTCCAGACCTTCTACGCATAGCTGAGGAAGTGCAAGCGACGAGGAAACCCCACATGTTACGGCGGGATAGTGAAGATATAGCGATTTTGATGCCAGTCACTCCTGCAAGGCATAAAGCCAGGCGAACCAAAACCAGAGCGGACTATGACGCATTCCGTACAGCAGCTGGAGGATGGAAGGGGCTTGTTGACACGGATAAGCTGATTACAGATATCTACGAAAGCCGCAGACTTTCAACGAAGCCTCCTATTGAGTTATGAAATACGCCGCTACCACTCTCTATTATGATCTCATCCTTCTTACACGTAACCAAAGGCACTTTCAGCGTATCCCGCTCCTGAAAGCGCAGTTTCCCACGCAATAAATGTGTACCCTGCTCTCCAAGCAAATGATGCCAGAAATTCTCTTGTAATCTTTGCCATTGAAAAGTATACTGGTGAAGCGTACTAAAGACAAGAGCATTATACACAATTATAGAGAAGGAGAACACCTTATGGGCTACGATCCAAACACACCTTATAATCAGGGGCAACCACAGCAGCCACCTTATGGACAACCTGCCATCCCAAATACATCACCTGTCTATGGACAGGGACAACCGCCCTATCAGGGACCAACACAGGCGTATGGACAGCCACCTTATGGACAGGGGCAATACGGTGGGCCACCGCAGAACTATACACAGGCACCACAAAAGAAGTCACGCAAATGGTTGTGGATAACGTTATCCATCATTGGCGGTGTGCTGGTGCTGGGCTGCGGCGGCTGCGCCATTGCCGGGGCTGTCGGCTTTAACATCCTGGGCAATGTTGCAGGGCCTACCGTTACCGCCAACGCATACTATCAGGCCATCAAGAATCAAGACTACAACAAGGCCTATTCATACTGGGATACAAGCAAATTAACAGCAGTAAATGGCCAACAGGTAACAGAACAGGCGTTTGCGGCACTAGCCCAATTAGATGATACCAGGCAAGGCCCGGTGACCAACTTTAGTCAGACAAACATTAGTGTGAATAACGACACCGCGACGGTTACCATGTCGGTTACACGCAACGGCCCGCCGTACACAGTACAGCTTCAAATGAGCAAGGTAGGCAATGACTGGAAGATCACCAGAGCCGACAACATTTAATAAGATGAACGAGTACGATCTCATCGCGTCCTTTTATGATCGTGAGCATGCGCAGTTCGATGAAGATGTGGATTTGTACCGCAGCTTCGCCGAACTGTATACTGGCCCCTTGCTGGAACTGGCCTGCGGGAGTGGACGCCTACTGCTGCCACTCGCCCAGGACGGCTATACACTCACTGGCGTCGATACATCTGCAAAGATGCTGGAACTGGCCCGGCAGCGTGTACAGGAGGAAGACCTGGCCGACCGCGTGACGCTGGTACAACAAGATATGTCTACGCTGCACCTGGGGCAGCAATTCAGTTTAGCCTTCGTGGCTCTTGGCTCGTTTGCTCACCTCACCACGCGCAAAGCCCAACAGCAGGCATTGGCAGCTATTCGGGCGTATCTGACAAAAGGGGGTACCTTTATCCTCGATATCAGCAATGCAGACGCTCGTTACATGGAAAACCTCAGTGGTCAGCTTCTGCATCAGGGGACATGGACGAACGAAGATGGCACTATTTTGACCCATATGGTCAGTCCTGCATCCTCGCATACAAAGCACCTGCTGGAGCTAACTCACTTTTATGACCGGCATGTACAGGGTGGCCCAATCGAGCGCACAGTCGTGACAACCTATCTCTATCTCTTTGAGCGCAGTGAAATGGAACTGCTGCTTGAACAGGCAGGGTTTGGCATTAAAGAGGTCTATGGAGATTATACGATGAGTCCTGCTACGTTGGAAAGCCCACGTATGATATTTATAGCGGAGGCCCGCTAGACAGAAAACTATGGCAAACGTACAAACATTGCATGAATGGAATCTTACACAACAGGCAGCTCAAGCCTTACAAAGCCAGCTAGCCTCACAGGTTATCCGTACCGACGAATTGAATAGCGATGTTCGCTATGTGGCCGGGGTGGATATGGCTATCAACGAGGAGAACGAGATGGCAAGGGCTGCCGTCGTCTTGCTCTCCTATCCTGATATGGAGATACTGGAACGCCATGTCTATGAGGAGCCTGTCCGTATGCCCTACATCCCCGGTCTCCTCTCGTTCCGCGAAGTGCCGTGCATTCTGGGAGCCTTTGCCCGTTTGCACCAGCAGCCTGATCTGGTGATGGTGGATGGACAGGGCATTGCCCATCCACGCTATTTCGGCATCGCCTCACACCTGGGTCTCTGGCTCGATCTCCCCACTATCGGCTGTGCCAAGTCCATCCTACGCGGCCACTACAACGAAAAGGCCCTGAGCGAAGAGGCTGGTTCATGGGTTCCGCTTATGTATAAAGGTGAGCGAATCGGGGCGGCGGTACGCACACGCTCCCATGTCAAACCCATGATTATCTCGTTAGGTCATCGTATCAGCCTGGAAACCAGCATTAAGTATGTCCTAGCTTGTAGCAAGGGTTATCGCCTGCCAGAGCCGACACGACAGGCGGATAAGTTGTCGAAGGATAACGCATACAGGGAGCCGGAGCAGAAGCAACAGGCTACACTGTGGGAATGACTATTTTCCTTCATACAACGGTACCGTAAAATAGAACGTCGTGCCCTCATCTAAAGTACTGTCAAACCCAATCTTGCCACCATGTTGTTCAACAATGAGTCTGGCGATAGAAAGCCCCAGACCGTAGCCACCCATTTTTGATTGACGCCTATCATTGGATTGATAGAAACGCTCAAAGACATGGGGGCGGTCCTCCAAGGGAATACCGTAGCCAGTATCGTCAACTGAGAGCAGGAGGAAGTGTTCATCATGGGGCCGTGCGCGAATGGTAATGGTTCCCCCTGGCGGTGTATATTTGATAGCGTTTATCACCAGATTATTCAGCACCTGCTTCATACGTTGCGGATCAACATAGAGGAGCGGGGAAGGGGAAGGAATATCTCTACGCAGCACAACTTCTGCTTTATGTACCTGCGGCTCTAGACTGCTGACAATCTGGCGTGTTAGTACGCGCAGGTTGACCCTTTCCTGCTTCATTTCAAACTGACCAACATCTGAGCGCGTCAAAAAGAGGATGTCTTCGGCAATAGAGATCAGTTGCTGTACGCCCTCTTGAGCATAGCCAAGATATTTTCGTTGCTCTACCTTTAATTCACCCATGTGTCCTTGCAACAGCAGATCAATAAAGCCATGGACAGAGTTTAAGGGGGTACGTAGCTCATGTGAAACCATCGACACAAAGTTGGCACGCACATGGTTGGCAACTTTGACTGAAGAGACATCACGGGCGGAAATGATCACATGCATTTTACCTTCGCCCATCTCCACTGGAGTCACGCTAGCACTTACCTCTGTATTGCCAATAAACAACTCTTCGTTGGAGAGAGGTTGCTTTTGCTGTAATACACGCATATGCGGACAACTTGAAGTATTACAGAGTTGCACATGGCTGAGACTGTGGCAACACAGCACTTCGGCACAGTTACAGCCAATGGCTTCTTCTGCCGGTATGCCCAGAGCATCGCAGGCGGCAGGATTGAGTTCCAGGACGCGAAGATGCTCATCAATAGCGATGAGGACATCGGGCGTGTGAGCTATCATCGATGCTAGATGAGGATAGTCTTTGCCCTCAGTCACGGTGGGCCGGGCAAGAGGCTCGGTCTTATTCCCAACCACAGAATCGATTGGGAAGGTATTCGACATTCCCTCATTTGACTTTTCCTCAGAGACTTCTGATGTCTCCAGTGTCTTCTTAGACACAACAGTTGGCTTAGCAGCACGTTTCGACACAGCACACGTCCCCCCTATTTTGCAATAAACTTATAGCCGAGCCCCCGTACAGAGATAATATGTTGCGGCCTATCAGCATCGGCCTCTAACTTCTTACGTAAACGACGCATATACACATCGACGATATTGCTGTTGCTATCGTTGTCATTCCAGACTTCGGACAACAACTGCTCTCGTTTGACTACCTGCCCAGCATAGGCCATAAGCATACGCATGACCTGCATTTCTTTGGGCGTCAAGATAATGGCCCGACGATCCGGCATGGCAAGCTTTAACTCGGCAGGCAGCAATTCAAATTGCCCACCACGGATCACTTGCTCACCAATAGTCTTATTCTTCTTGACGCGACGCATCACAGCATGGACACGCGCTACCAACTCCTGGAAATTATAAGGCTTACAAATATAGTCCTCAGCCCCGATCTTGAAACCGTACAGCTTATCCTCAACGGAATCCTTGGCCGTCACAAAAATAACGGGCGTTTCGTAGCCCGCGGTTCGGAGTTGAGTAAAAAATTCGAAGCCTGTTATGTACGGCATGGTAACATCAAGGATCAGCAGATCCGGTTCGCGTTTCTCAATCATTTGCAGAGCATGGCGGGCATTATCGAGAGTCTCGACTTCAAAGCCTTCTTTGCGAAGCGCAAATTGCACCAGCTCGTTAGCAAATCGTTCATCGTCAATAACGAGAATATACACGGTTCTTCCCCTCTTTGAAAAGAGTACACGATCAGCGCGGAGGTACTATCTTACCCTTCAAGCCGCTTCCAACCTCCGGTCACAACAACACCCTGAGAGCAAAGTGTTGCCCCATATCTGTGCTAGACACCTATGTAACAAGCAATTGCTTAGCTTGAAGTCTGAGGCAGCTTTTAAGTTGCCTCCAAAGCAATTTTCAATCTTGCTCTCCAATTCAGAGTGGGCTAACCCTACATCGCGCTGACATACGTGGGGGAATACGCCGGTCATACGCCAGGGTTAACTTTAGGACGCTTTCGAATGTTTGGAGGGGTGTGATGGGTTCTTTTGGACTACGTCGTCGCCAAAGAGCAAACCCCTACCATTTGTTTAACGTTGGAGATAAAGTATACAACCTTATCGTACCCGTTTGGCTTCAACGTTGTCAAGGGAAGCTCTACTTCCCCGGTGTTTTTCCAGATAGACCATCAAGATGGCTATGTCTGCCGGTGTGACACCTTCCACTCGCGAAGCCTGCCCAACTGTCCGCGGGCGGATGAGTGAGAGCTTCTGGCGAGCCTGGGTACGCATGTGTGTGACATCTTGATAGTTGATATGTTCAGGAATAGGCTGTTCCTCCAGACGGTGGGTGCGCTGTACCATCTGTTCCTGCTTGCGTACATAATTTTCGTATTTCACCTGCAATTCAACCTCTGCCGCTGTCGCCTCCGACAGTGTTGGTAAAGGAGTAGGAGTTGCATGCTGCGCTAATTGTGCCACCTGGCTATAGCATACCTCGGGGCGACGCAACAGTTCACGTCCTGAGAGCAATTGCCCAAGTGGGGCTATCCCCAGTTCTTGCGCGGCTTGCTCTATTGGGCGTGATGAGGTAAACATCACCATATCCAGTTGTGTCAGCGTCCGGTGAATGTGTTCACGCTTCTGTACCACCTGAGCATAGCGTTCCTCAGCGATCAAGCCTAGCTTGTAGGCATAGTCGCTCAAACGCAAGTCAGCACTATCGGGACGAAGCAAGAGACGGTATTCGGCACGTGAAGTGTGCAGGCGATATGGTTCACTCATAGGTCGTGTCACCAGATCGTCAATCAGTACACCAATATATGCCTCGTGACGTCCCAGCACAAACGGTGCTTCGTTCCGTGCATGTAAGGCCGCGTTGATACCGGCAATAATACCTTGAGCCGCCGCTTCCTCATAACCAGAGGTGCCATTAATTTGACCGGCGAGAAACAGACCAGAGACGGCTTTAGTTTGCAAAGTAGTAAACAACTGCTCCGGCGGCACATAGTCATACTCAACAGCATAGCCCACACGCATCATCTCGACATGCTCCAGAGCAGGAATGCTCCGTAACATGGCCAGTTGCACATCTTCGGGCAGGCTTGTGTTCATGCCTTGCACATAGACTTCGCCTGTACGCCATCCTTCCGGCTCCAGGAAGATTTGATGACGACTTTTATCGGCAAAGCGCACAATCTTGTCTTCAATTGAGGGACAATAGCGGGGGCCAATGCCCTCAATAATGCCGGTATACAGGGGAGAACGATGGAGGTTATCACGAATAATCTGATGAGTGCCTCCGGTCGTATGCACTAGATAGCAAGGCAATTGCGCCCGCCAACCATGTAAGTCCGCATCGGTGACAGGATAAAGAGGGTTGGGACGATTGCCGGGCAACTGCACATCTTCACGAGCCGAGGTATCCTGAGAGAAATAGAGCGGCGTACGGCTCCCTGGCTGCATCTCAGTCTTACCGAAGTCGATGGTACGTGCATCAATACGTGGTGGAGTGCCTGTCTTGAAACGACGGACAGTTAAGCCGAGAGCCCGCAGCGAATCCGAGATGCCCAGTGCGGGCCCTTCACCGGCTCGTCCACCGGGCTGTGTCTTTTCGCCCACGACCAGTCGCCCATTGATGAACGTGCCTGTGGTTAAAATGATGGCCTCGGCCATGTACTGCCAGCCATTGTTAGTCACTACACCGGTGACACGCGGTCGGCCATCTGCACCTATCTCGCTAAGCAGGCGTGCAATAGTCACCTGTTTCAATTCCAGGTTCGGTTGGCCTTCCAGGACATATTTCATGGCCAGTCGATACGCCTGTTTATCACATTGCGCACGCAGGGCCTGGACAGCCGGGCCTTTGCTAGTGTTGAGCAGGCGAATCTGTATAAAGGTGCGATCGGTATTGCGTCCAATTTCTCCGCCCAAGGCGTCGATCTCTTTGATCAGATGTCCCTTAGCGGGCCCTCCCATCGAGGGGTTGCAGGGCATCAATGCCACGCTATCCAGATTCATTGTCAGTAAGAGCGTTCTGCGCCCCATACGCGCACTGGCTAAAGCAGCTTCGCAACCGGCATGACCAGCTCCAACCACAATTACTTCATATCTTCCCCGTACAATTTGCTCCGGGGATACAGCTTTGTTCTCTCCATTCGTACCCATAGATGATATTGCCAATTCTCTCGTGCATTCCTGAACGTTTCTTCACACACATCCGCAATGTATTATGCACAAGATGAGGCATTCAGTCAAGACTCTGAGACATATTGCTGTCCGATCCTGCTTGACAATTGACATATCTTCATGTATTCTTGTCACAGTCAAATACAGGAACGCACTGATCAGGAGCAGTAAACAACGGTGTGGTCGAGCAGCGAGCCGGGAGAGTGAAAGCCGGTAGACTCTTACCCTGTTGAACCCACCTGAGAGCGTCAGTGATAAACTGACCGGATGTCTCACCGTTAGCAAGAGGAGCGGTTATCTCCCAGAGAAATGTGAACAAAGGATAACCGCGTGAGTGGGATTGTGCGGAAAGGCATGATTCAAAGAAGGTGGCACCACGGGTTAATGATCTCGTCCTTGATTGGAAGGGCGAGTTTTTTTATGGTTGGTTTAGCCGAGAAATCATTCTACGGCTGGTAAAGAAAGGGAAACGTATGATTAGCGAAGACAAATATGTCGAGGAGCTTGTCGACCAGGATGACAATTTTTCAATGTGGTACAACCAGGTAGTACGTAAAGCTGAATTGGCTGACTATGCTCCTGTACGTGGATGTATGATTATTCGACCCTATGGCTATGCCATTTGGGAGCATATTCAGCACCTGCTGGATACACGCTTTAAAGAAACCGACGTTCTCAATGCCTACTTCCCTCTGCTGATTCCCCGCAGCTTCCTGGAAAGGGAGGCAGAGCATGTCGAAGGTTTTGCACCAGAGGTCGCATGGGTGACACGCGGCGGTGGCGAGGAGCTGGAAGAGCCGCTAGCTATCCGTCCAACCAGTGAGACGATCATTGGGCATAGCTTTGCTAAATGGGTACACAGCTATCGTGACCTGCCAATCCTCATCAATCAGTGGAATAATGTGATGCGCTGGGAGAAGCGCACGACGTTGTTTTTGCGTACCTCTGAATTCCTGTGGCAAGAGGGCCATACGGCTCATCGCAATATCGAAGAGGCAGAAGAGCGCACACGGCTGATGTTGGAGGTCTATCGATCCTTTGCCGAGGAAGACTTAGCTATACCTGTGCTTGCCGGACGTAAGAGTGAGAACGAGAAATTCGCTGGAGCCTTGCGTACCTACTCAATTGAGGCCATGATGGGTGACGGGAAAGCTCTGCAGTCGGGGACGAGTCACAATCTTGGGACAAATTTTGCCAAAGGTTTTGATATCCAATACCTCGATGCGGATGGACAACGTAAGTACTGCGCAACCACCAGCTGGGGTTTGAGCACGCGCACCATCGGTGGTGTGATCATGGTGCATGGCGATAAGTCCGGCTTGATCCTGCCTCCTCATATCGCTCCCTATCAAGTAGTGATTGTGCCAATCTGGCGTAAAGACGCCGATAAAGCAGCGGTTGGCGAACAGGTAACACGTATAGAGAAAATGCTTAAAGGCAAGGTCCGTCTGAAAGTGGACATGAGTGAGAACACGCCTGGCTGGAAGTTTAATGAGTGGGAGATGCGCGGCGTTCCTGTGCGCATGGAGATCGGGCCACGTGATGTCCAGAATAACAGCGTGGTGCTGGTACGACGTGACAACCGAGCCAAAGAAATTGTGCCTGTGGACGCGCTGGAGACGCGCCTGCCAGTGCTGTTAGAAGAAGTCCAACAGAGCTTGTTCCAGCGTGCCCTTGAGTTCCGTGAGAAGAATACCTCCTACACCGAGAGCTACGAGGAGTTCAAACAGATCATTGCCGAGAAGCGTGGTTTTGTGCGTGTGAAGTGGGCTGAGGACACTGCAGCAGAACTGGCGATCAAGGAAGAGACCAAAGCTACTTTGCGTGTCATCCCCTTTGATCAACCCGTAGGCGGGGTCGAAGGCAAAGCCATCTATACCGGCAAGCCTGCCACCTGTGAGGCAATTTTTGCTCGCGCTTACTAATATGAGCCATTGCAAAGGCAGGATGTACTCCTTGCCTCTGCAATAGCGACTCACAACATTTTTCCTCCCAGAGGAACTTCTCTTGCATGGTCAAACTATCTTGTCGTTGGAGGAAGAGATGAAGATGCAGTTTCCATGGCATCCCTCTGCTAGCACACGGGGATCGGTCTTGTATGTAGTCGCACTCCTTACATTGTTTGCCCTCTACTTCGGCACCGCACAACTCGGCCTTTCTCTGGGGCCCGTTAACAGGTTTGCCACGCTCGTCTGGTTGCCCTCAGGTCTCTCGGTTGCAGCCCTGCTGCTCTTTGGATATCGTCTCTGGCCAGCAATTACTCTGGGAGCGTTTCTGGTCAACCTGCTCACTGGGGCACCACTCCTGGTGGCCGTAGGCATCGGCATCGGCAATACCCTGGAAGCCCTGGTCTGCACCGCGTTGCTCAGACGCCAGAGGTTTCGCCCTTCGCTTGACCGGCTCAGGGACGTGCTTGTTCTGGTGCTGCTTGCCATGCCCACGAGTGCCCTCATCAGTGCCACTCTAGGAGTGTCCAGCTTGGTGCTGGGAAGGGTCATTGCGTTTTCCTCATATTATCCGACCTGGAGTGCGTGGTGGATCGGTGATATGATCAGTATCCTCATCTTCGCGCCCTTGCTCCTCACCTGGATCACCTGGCCACATGGGAACGTCTCCAGAAAACGCTTGGCTGAAATGGGCCTCCTGGCGGTGTTCGTCCTGGCTGTTGGCCTGTTTGTCTTTCTCGGATCGCTTCATTCGGATCGGGGCAGCTACCCCGTGACGTATAGTGTCTTCCCTCCCCTGATCTGGGCTGCCCTGCGCTTTGGCCCACGTGGAGCACTCGCTGCCATCTTTGCCTTCTCCGTACTCGCCGTTGTCGGAACCATCCGAGGCGTCGCCCCATTCTCAATCGGCAACCTCAGTGAGCGGCTTGTCCTCTTACAGACTTTTATGGGAACCATCGCGGTGACTACGCTGATTTTGGCAGCAGTGATGGCCGAACGGCGATCCCTGGAGCAACGCAAGGACGAGTTTATTAGTATAGCCAGCCACGAGTTGCGCACGCCCCTGACCAGCCTGAAGGGCTATACACAATTGCTGCAGATGAAGTTTGCCGGGCAGGACAATCAAGACTTGCAGCGCACGCTCTCTCGCATGGCGGCGCAGATCGAGCAGCTCTCCGGGCTGATCGCCGACTTGCTCGACCTCTCAAAGATGCAATTGGAGGGGTTAGCGTTTGTAGAGAAAACTTTTGACATGGACGCGCTCGTGGGCGAGGTGGTCGAAGCCCTGCAACAGACCGGGGCGCAGCACCAGATAAGCATTGAGGGAAGCGTGCAGCGGGAGATCGTCGGCGACAGGGAGCGTCTTGGGCAGGTGCTGAGCAATCTGCTCACCAATGCCATGAAATACTCGCCGCGTGCGACGAGGATCGTCGTTCGCCTCATCCCCACCCCTGATACCCTGACGGTGGGGGTGCAGGATTTCGGCATGGGCATCCCCAAAGCGCAGCAGGAGAAGGTCTTCGAGCGGTTCTATCGCGTCAACCCTGACGAGGGAAGGACCGCCCCTGGACTCGGTATTGGCCTCTACATCGCACGTCAGATCATTGAACACCATGGCGGGAAGATGTGGGTAGAAAGCGTGGAAGGACAAGGCTCCACGTTCTTCTTCTCGCTCCCCCCTGTTTTTGCTCACGAAAGTAGGAGACCGTCCTAAATTGGGTGATTCGTGATTGAAAGAAAGATGCTATGCGACAATCGCAACTACTCACCACCACCCTACGTGAGGTACCGCGTGACTCTGAGGGTGGCAATCAAGAGCTACTCGTGCGGACTGGCTTGATGCGCCAGCTCACGTCGGGTGTCTATAGTATGTTACCGCTTGGCAACCGGGTCATCCGCAAAATCTCACAGATTATTCGTGAGGAGATGGATCGAGCTGGTGGCCAGGAAGTCACCATGCCGGTTCTTCAGCCGCGAGACCTGTGGAATATACGCCCGCTTGGCGGAGGGGCCAGCCGTAGCGAGACAATGGGCGATGTGCTTTTCAAACTTCAAGATCGCAAAGGGCGCGATATGGTGCTTGGCCCCACTCATGAAGAGGTGGTCACCCTGCTGGTTTCGGAGTTTGTGCGTAGCTACCGCGACCTGCCCCAGATGATCTATCAGATACAAACTAAGTTTCGTGACGAGCTACGCCCTCGCGGCGGCCTGCTGCGTGTACGCGAGTTTATTATGAAAGACCTTTACAGCTTTGATGCCGATGCTCAGGGCATGGATGTCAGCTATCGTAAGATGGCTGAAGCCTACCGTGCTATCTTTACACGCTGTGGCATGCGCTTCATCGTCATCTCTGCCGATAGCGGAGCCATTGGTGGCAAAGACTCTCAGGAGTTCATCGCCATCACCGAAGCTGGTGAGGATGATGCTATGATCTGCACAAACGGCGACTATGCTGCCAACCGCGAAAAGGCCGAGTTTGTGCGTAGCGAGCTGACGAAGGAGCCAGAAGCAGAACTGGCAGAGGTGCATACGCCCAATTGTACATCCATCAGCGAGCTGGCCTCCTTCCTGCATATACCAGAGGCAAAGACGCTCAAATCCGTTTGCTACGTTGCTAGTGGCAAGCTCATTCTTACTGTTGTGCGCGGCGATCTGGAGATCAATGAGATCAAACTTTCCAACACGCTGTATCGCTGTGGTTTGAACGCCAGCGATCTGCACCTGGCAACCACCGAAGAACTGGAGCAAGCCGGTATCGTTGCCGGTTATACCTCGCCTATGGGCAAGGAGAGCGATATATTGATTGTGGCTGACCCCTCGGTGAGCATGGGCAACAACTTTGTGACCGGGGCCAATAAGGCCAACTATCACATCAAGAATGTGAACTATCCACGAGATTTTCGCGTGGACATCTGGGAAGATATTGCTGCGGCCTTCGATGGTGCTACCTGTGTACGCTGTGGTAGCACGCTCCATGCCATACGTGGCAGCGAAATCGGGCATATTTTCAAGCTTGGTTCACGCTACAGTGAGGCGTTGAATGCCACCTTTCTTGATGCCGAGGGCGTATCCCATCCTCTGCTTATGGGCTGTTACGGTATCGGTATTGGGCGTACTATGGCAGCTATTGTTGAGCAGAGCCATGACGAAAAGGGTATCATCTGGCCCTTTAGCATCGCTCCCTACCATGTTGCATTGGTTGGGCTTGACCTGGATAAGGCTGAGATCGGCAGGGCTGCCGAGCGACTCTACGCTGATCTGCAAGCTGCCCGTGTGGAAGTTCTCTTCGATGACCGCACCGAAACCGCCGGGGTTAAGTTCAATGATGCCGACCTGATCGGTTTGCCGCTACGTGTTGTCGTCAGTAAGCGTTCGCTTAAAAATGGAGGGGTCGAACTCAAACTGCGTTCCCAGAAAGAGAGTCGCATTGTGCCTCTTGCTGACGCTGTACAGGTGGTCCAGGATGAGATTTGGCAGAGTATAGAGTAGATGAGGTAAATGAGCAAATGAAAACGCTTAAGGAGGGAACCGGGGGGAAAGACCCTTCTAGGGGATAGAGAGTCTACGGTTCCCTCTCTTAAATATTCGGACGTTTTTGGTTTTCCAAAAGTTCCCATTATTTTTCACGAATAATTACCACGATGGGCAACTTCGCTACTGAATCAATTGCCACATGCTGGTTACCTGCATTCACATACAGTCCTGTAGATGCCCCGCCATCCAGATTCAAGGCGCGATCGATGGACAGATCGGAAGCCACGAGCAAATCCTCCAATTCGCCAAGCGAAAAGGCCAAGCTGGGACTGGCGATCAACAATAATCGTCCCTGGCGATCCATAGCCACCACGCTACGCCGCGAGCCAGCAGCGTTCGCATTAAACTGGGTAGCTTTGCCGCCGACCACCAGCATTGGCGACGACTGCGTAGCCTGCTGTAACTGCTCATTATTGGGATCATAGGGCTGCTCATGTAACGAGCGTAAACTGATCTGCCCCTGACCATCTACCGCAAGCATGCCCCCAAAACCATCGTATGATGTTCCGAACGCCTGTCCATTGGCTACCACCAGTGCTGTTGCATTATTCTGATTATCAAAGTATCCACCATTGATAATGGCGGTGGCATGTTTCTGCTGCATCCACTCGCTTGCCAGTAAGGGATTGTCAGGCTGGTAGGCCACGCTTAATGTGATATAACGCAAATCAAAGCGCACAATCGTCACCGTATCTTCGTTATTGCCAGGGCTTTTCCAGTCTTCATAACGCACCTCAACGCCACGGCCACCGCTATACCAAGTATTCAGTTGTGGCGTCCCTGAAGTGCTTGCAGCTCCCGTTATAGCTGAAGTCGTAGGCGTACTTTTGAATGAGACGGTGGGCCATAGATCACAGGATACCAGCGAAGAGAGGAACAGACAAAACAGCACACAGCATAGTAGCAAGTATTTGAACAGTCTCATACGATATTCCTTTTTCTTTAAGAGTATAGGCAAAAACATAACACACGACTTCCCCTCACTTGCTACGTAGCTTGTAAAACATACGGTATATACGTGCTGGTCAAAGCCTGGTTGTGTTCACCGTTTCCACGGTGTCGCATCAATAGCCGACACTGTTCCCTTGAACTGGTAAGCCAGTTTCAAGGCTGCATCGTGCGCGGCATTTTCCTCTTTATCGTTCAGGGGTGTCAGTTCGACTTTGCCATAGCGTTTTTCCAGGCCGCGCTGAATCAGGAGGTCGGTGAACCAGGGATTTTTTGGTAATACTGGCCCATGCAGATAGGTGCCAAAGACATTCTTGTATGTTGCGCCCTCGACCTTATCTTTGTCATTGTTGCCCCAACCGGCCAGTACTTTGCCTAGTGGCCTGGCTTTCTCTCCCAGATAGGTGCGTCCGCTATGGTTCTCATAGCCAACAAGAATCTTTTTGCCTTGGCCATCCAGATCGCACTCTAAAGCCATATGGGTCATAAAGCGGGTACCACCGGCCTCAGTGTACATATCCAGTACGCCTACGCCCTTCAGTTCTGGCCCCTCGAATGGCTTATAGTAATGCCCTAAGAGCTGATAGCCTGCACACACACACAGTACTGTTGTATTGGCCTCGACGGCGTCTTTCAACGAAGGTGCCTTAGCTTGAATGTCGTGTGAGGCCAGTTCCATTTCACGATCAGCCCCACCATGAAACAGGAGCAGGTCATACTTGTTGAAATCCGGCGTCTGCTTCACATAAATTTGATCCACTTCGACGCCAATGCCGCGCCACTTACAGCGTTTCTCTATGGAGAACAAATTGCCGCGATCGGCGGCTACGCTCATCAACGTTGGATAGAGGTGTCCGATCTTGAGTACCATGCCAGTATCTTTCATATCTTCGGTCATAGAATATCACTCCTTTTCAAAAGGGGGTTCTGATATCACTCCTCCCAAAAATGCTTCACCCACCCGCGCTTCTGCATAATTCGGCGAAGTTCGTGTGTTGGCGTATAGCTTGCCATAATATAGAGTGTCCCACCGGGGCCAGCATTTTTCAGAGCTGCATCCAGAGCAGCCTCGCGTTCGTGGACAACACGAATTTTCTCGCTCGGCACCTCGGCATATTTCAGGCGCATGGCCAGTTCCTCGGCTTTACCACCCGCGCATATAACATCACGCAACTGATCGGCAATCTCCTCAAGATCGACATCCCACAGCCATGCAAAGTCCTCACCGTCAACAACGGTGTTGCTCATCACCATCAAAGCATGTTTCTCAGCTGCATGCTGCTTGATCAGGCGGAGCATGAGGTTAAAAGAGGTAGGATTTTTCACAAAAGCAAGGTAGATGGTCTGATCGCCTGCCTGTATCTTTTCCAGGCGTCCAAAGGCTGGGCGCATGCTGGCGATGGCTGCCGACACCTGAGTCATATCAAAACCCGCCGCCATAGCCGCGCCAAGAGCCGCCGTGGCATTGTAGACGTTATGCAGCCCGGGTAGGGGAATATTCAGTTCAATCTCGCCCTGTGGTGTGCGTATCTTTACCTGCGTCGGGCCTTCGCCATCCGACGAGAGTTTGACAGAGGTCGCTGCAAAGTCTAGTTTAGGCAGGGTATAGCCACAGTTGGGACAGCGATAAAGGCCAAGATGTGACATGTAGGCTACTTCGTATACCAGATCTTCCTGGCAGTGAATGCAGCGGATCACATCTGCCGACGACTCAGGGACAGGCGTTCCTACCTCGGTTGTTTCCAGACCGAAGAAGAGACGTTGAGCCTTTGTGTTCTGCCCAAAGTTAGCTACCTGGGGATCGTTGCCGTTGAGCAAGACGCTTGCTGTCTCCGGCAATTGTTCTAGCATCCTATCCAGTGCTCTGGCAACGGAGTAGAGTTCACCGTAACGGTCGAGCTGGTCGCGGAAGATATTGGTAATTACCACCACATCTGGTGCAATCTCTGGCACTGCTAAGGGAATGGTTCCCTCGTCAACCTCGAACAGCAAGACATCGCTATCCAGGCGACCAAAGACATCCGCGAAGTTCACCGCGACTGCTGTGACTCCTTGCAGCATATTGGAACCAGTACGGTTATGGGAGATACGTTTCCCACTAAAATCGGCAATGGTTGCCGTCATACGGGCGGTGGTTGTCTTACCATTACTGCCCGTGATGACAATTTTCTTTGCCTTGCTTGCTCCCACGACCTCTTTGAGTATATTGGGATCAATGCGTCGTGCAATCATTCCCGGTAGGCTGGTGCCACCCCCAATACGAAAAAAACGTCCCGAAGCACCGGCCAATTTCCCGGCAGAGATTGCTAGAGCCAGTCGCGCTCTACCCAACCCCGATAGTGCCGTTTTGACTGTCGTGCCATCAATGTTATGGCTTGTCGATGTATCTTCTCTTGCCATTATTGCAAAACCTGACCTCCTGAGTTAGCCTCTTTGTTCTCAGCAGTATAACAAACCTGCATATTCTGGGCAAGGGGTATTAGAGTGCGCGAGGTGTTGCGATAAAACTTTGTGCTACCTTGGCAAGAGGTCTATAATATATCCTGGCAAACACAGATATACAACCAGGAGTACACCCATCTTATGTCACATATAAAAAGCCTGCTCAAAATACAAAAAGTACAAGTCGCCCTTGCTTTGGTCGCCATCTCCTTCGCTGTCGTAGTCAGCTTCTTTCTCCCTAAAGAATCCGATCCTAACATCGGTCTCGTCAATGATTCTACTACACCCACTGTCGGCGTCACCTCCCCTGTCGGAACGCTCATGATCAATCACACGGTGAATTTTCATAATGTGCATTTCACCGTGCAAAAAGCAGAAGAGGCAGGAGCTTTCTCCGATGATCGCAAACGTAGTGGTAACTACACCGTGCGTGTCTATGTACATACGGTGCCAGATAACCAGGTGCAAACCGCTGAAGGTATCGACTACGCCTCGCTTGTACACCTCATCTTACCGGACGGGCAGACAGTTTCACCTAAACTGACATCCTTACTCCCCGTCGTCCTACCAGGGCAACCCGGAGACGGCTTTTTCGATTTTCCCCTTGCGGGGCAACTACCACTTACCTCATTATCACTACGTTTGGGCAATGATACAATGCTTGCTTTTAGTTCGTAGAGGATGAAAGCAGGTAACGCTCCAATTTCGTCAGCAAATCTTCCATTTGAAATGGTTTACCAATCCAATCAACTGCCCCAGGTACCGCACCGGCACCGCGTACACGATTATCAGCCGTCATAATCACGATAGGAATATTGGCATAACGGGGATGTTGGGAGAGATGGGCAGCGATTTCGTAACCTGTAATCGTCGGCATCATTAAATCTAACAGAATCACCCTGGGAAAATGTTTGCTATCCAGCCCTTCTAGCAGAGGCACAACTTTTGTACTATCAGCCATACCCAGACCTATATACTCTTCCATTTCTAACAATAACAGAACAACGGAAAGGATGGAATCATCATCATCAATGACCAGGACATAAGGGCTATCCAGTACAACAGTAGATATACTACTTTCTCTCTCAAGTACACACGTGGACCCGTTTAATAGCTTAGTCTGCATATTCTTCACTCTGCCCTTCCACAAAGCTATAAATCTCAAAGATAGATAAGCTCCATAGTTTATTATAATAACCCAGCCAAATACACTGATGAAAGGAAAGACAGAAATGCTGGTGCGTCAATTGCAACTGACGCACCAGCATTTCTGTCTTTCCTTTCATCAAAGCATGCTAGCGTACTCTTTTATGTATGAATCCAGCTAAACCTAAGAGAGCCAGGGCAACACTGCAACCAACAATGATCAGCCAGAGCCAGGAGTCGAGCGCGGTGTGGACAGTACCATCTGCCACGTTGGCTGCTATTAATTGGAGGCCATTCTTACTACCCGTCGCACCACTGGTGGGCGAAGGCGTGACTCCTACCGTTGGCGTCTGAATGGGTGTGGCCGTTGGTGTTACCCCCATGGTAGGCGTGGGCGTCGGTTTTGTCTGTGTCGGTGTAACAGACGGAGACGGCTGCACAGTAGGGCTAACCCGCGGTGTTGGACTAACCGGCACAGGTGTCTGGTTTACCGGCGTTGGGAAAGTACCGCCCGTGCTGGCCGTAGCTGTCGCCGTCACGCCGGGCGAGGACGAAACCACCACCGGAGGTGTCGGTGTCGACTTCTTGCCAAATGGCCCCGCTACCAGCACAACTGTCACATTCACCGAGCGACTACTAACCATATCCTCTACTCTAATCATATGTTGCCCTGCCGTCCACCCACTATCATCGAGCAAAGCATTAAACCCTCCCTGAGTATCCACCTCTATAACGCTCGACTGGCTATTTATGTCAAGCACGGGCTGACCTTTTTCATTGGTAAAAAGCACAGTACCACGTGCAGTAAAATCTTTACCCTGCAAATGAATAGGCTGCCCCGCCACTAATGGCCCACTGCTAAGCAACGTCAGCGTCAGACCATTCATTGTCACTACTGTCGGTTTGTTTGCATGGCTCGTATTTCCATCATTCCCGCTGCCACTAGAGACGGTGCTGGTAGGACCGGATTGAAAAGGAGAAGTTAGACTACTTTGAAGCTGAAAATCTGGCGTCACCCACGAGAGGCTCACAGCCGTTGCCAGCAAAAGGACGAAGGTAACAACCATCAACAGCATGGTACCCCCAAACCAGAGAAGAGATTCAATGCGACCAGGGTGCAAGAGCCACCAACGTACATGATCGAGGCCATGAAAGGAAGCGGTATGTCTATACTGGCGATTCTTTGTCCCTTCAGCAATGCGGCGAGCATAGGCCGACCCGCTAGCTCCACCAGCTGTCCAGGATGAGGGAACATCGGCAGTGGCTTTCTCAAGCTGATTGGTCGCCCTCAGCAGGCGGCTTCGTTCTAATTCTGCCAGTCTGTCCTCAGCCGATAGGGGCGACAAAACAGGTGTAGTCGGCGGCTTTACCGTTACCGCAAACGGAGGAGCCTGACCTGACTCTCTCAATGACCAAAGAGAGGGCGACGGGGCGGGCACAGGCAAGGAAGATTTCTGCAGCTCTATCGGTGGCGGCAGCGTATCAATTTCGTCGATATCGACAATCTGTTTCGTTGGCTGCTCTCGCCGAGCCAGTCCTGTCTCAATCTCGTCAATATCGACAACCTTCGTCTGTACCCTATCAATTTCGTCGATATCGACAATCTGTTTCGTTGGCTGCTCTCGCCGAGCCAGTCCTGTCTCAATTTCATCGATATCAACTATCTTGTTACTCGCCTGTACGCTGTCAATTTCATCACTCCGCGCAAGACGTCGAGTCGTTCGCGGAGCTATAGGCATCGGCACTTCAGGATGAGTCGGTGCATCTACGATCAATGAAAGGGTAGGCAAACTACTCTCTATCTCAAAATCAGGCGTCTCGTATTGCCACATCGTCGGCTGAGGCAACGTTGGGGTGTCCGTGAGGTCAGTTTCTTCCTCAAGAGGGGGGGTAGAGCGTCCATATTTCGGGCGCACTTTAATATGGCTGGATGGCTGAGCAGAGGCTCGTGATGGAATAGGAGTCGACGGGTTCGGTTGTGGCTTCCTGGAAGCTTGCCGGTTGGCACCGTTGGAGTTAACAGAAGTTACTGGATAAACAGGTGGCTCAATATTTTGTTCACTACTAAAATAAGGTGAGATAGCCGGATCGATCCATACGGACGAACCAGTCAGAGTAGACCGGCGTCGGACAGACGATGCATCGTGTGTTTGACGAGAGATCAAAGGCGCAGAATAGCCGCACGAGGGGCAAGTGACCATCATACGCCACGATGGAGCTGCGCTATTTCTGATGAGTGCTGTGGTACAAAGAGGACATCTGCCTAGTTGTGTCGATTGCCTGCCATCTATATCTGCCTGCATACTTCTTTTCTTTCGTAAAGCGAAAAAATATTCTCAAAAAAGCTGGTTCATCTCGAGCTCCGGCACATCTATGAGGAATAAACGCGCCTCTTACGTGTTTTGGAATAGATACAAGCAGTGTTTTTCCGCAAATTTTTCTGCGGAAATATCCACACCATCTGGAAATAACTTCCAGATTTTTACCCCATACGATAGGTGTAGAGCATAGACATATATATTGGCACGTATCTTGCAGGAAGAAGAAATAGGGGGGATACGTCTGAAAAATTTTTGGGCGATGTGGAAGGGAAATATACCCCTGCACAGATATCTCCGGTTACCAATTTTATTGTGGAAAGTGGATTGGAGAAGATTGGTTTCTATGGTAGCCATAGCAAAAAGGGATTTCAGCAACGTCCTGTCTAGCAGCAAGAAAGCAAATGCAGCCTATGCCAGCATACAGGGCGGCATCAAACGCAAAAAGTCAAAGTCTCAAGAACGGAATTTGGAACTTGTTCAGCCAGCCGAAGACAACTATTTAGAGGACGAGGAGCTATATCTAGATGAGGACGATGAAGACACTGTTGACGACGATAACGCGGTCGATAACACCATCCGCCAATATCTCGGCGAAATTGGACGTTATCCTCTACTCACTGCAGAGCAAGAGATGGCACTTGCAAGGAGAATCGTCGATGGCGATATCGAGGCACAGCAGCAGCTGGTTAAGGCCAACTTGCGCCTGGTTGTTAGCATTGCCAAGCGATACAATAATCAGGGTATTTTCCTGCTCGATCTGGTACAAGAAGGCAATCTAGGTCTGATTCGTGCCGCACAGAAATTTGATCCGGCGCGCGGCTTTCGTTTTAGCACCTACGCTACATGGTGGATACGCCAGGCTATCAGCCGGGCCGTAGCCGAGCATACACGCACCATCCATATACCCGTGCATGTCGTTGAACTGATTTATAAAATGAAGCGCGTTGGACGTCAACTCTATCAAGAATTGGGACGCGATCCCCTACCCGAAGAAATTGCTCAGGCCGTCGGCCTCTCCAAGGAACGCGTTGTAGAGCTACAGAGCATGGCTGAAACTCCCATCTCTCTCGATGCACCCTTGATTGATGACGAGCAATACCACCTTGCAGATACCCTGGAAGACACACGAGCTACCGCCCCTGCTGACATTGTCACTCACCAGGTACTCCGTGAGCAGATCGACAGCGCATTGGAGGTCCTAAATACTCGCGAACGCCAAGTCATTGAACTACGCTATGGCTTGTACGATGGGCACTGTCATACTCTTGAGGAGCTAAGCTCTCACTTTAAGCTGACTCGCGAACGCATCCGCCAGATCGAAGTCAAAGCACTCCGCGCACTACGCCAACCTATCCAGGTACATCTGTTACGTGACTACGCATAAAAGATGCATCTATAGGAGAAGAGGAGACAACAAGCCCGGCAAAGACGGCCGTCTTTGCCGGGCTTGTTGTCTCCTCTTCTCCTGTAAAGATTGAGAGATGGTACCTTTAGCTCTACTTCTTGACGATTGCTTACCAGGCACCTTATAGTGATGAAAGGGGAATATGAAAACGAGTTCACCATCGCTTCAATAGGGTGAACACATTGTAATTTTTCGGGGTAGTATACACATGCAGAACGACATGAACCATACCACGTCCATCAGAACTCTGGCAGGAGCACTCTGCTTCACATTACTCGTTCTTTCGTTCCTATGGGTAAGCATCAATTCGTATGCCGCGCCCGCCCAATCGACAGTTGGCAATACAGCCACTCCACCACTGATGAGCAATAAAGGCTTGCCGACGCTTACAGTCACGCCAACAGCTACCGCCCAACCATCTCCGACAGCTACAAAGACGCCACGTCCGACACCTACTCCCACAGCCACGCCAACAGCTACGCCCACATCACAACCGACTGCCACTCCCACATCACAACCGACCGCCACTCCCACATCACAGCCAACAAGCACTCCTACATCACAACAGACTGCTACGCCTATAGCGGGTACCACACCTACACCTACTACAAGTGTCGCTGCTACCCCGACTACAAATCCTGGCCCTACAGCAACGCATACTGTACCAACTCTATCAACCTCTACCGCGCAAACACCTATTATTGTCACATCGGGAAATAACGGCCCAACAAACAATGGAGGAAGTAATAGTAGTACTAATGGCTCAGCATCAAAGGCACAAGGCCATTTCACCTTACCACCTCTTCCGCTCATCATCGGTGCTGTGCTCCTTCTCGGTCTAGCTGGTGTCGGCTTGTTCGGTGTCACACTACTACGCAGGGATATCTCTCCGCTCCCGGCGGGCAAGCTGCGCCTGCCCCCCAGTGGCGCGAAACCCTGGAAACGCATTCGTACAGACGAGCTCGATGACGACATCAGTCTGAACGGTAGTCTGCCCTTAAATGGTGCACCAAATCTACCTCCTCTAGCTTCTGCTATGAACAATAGATCAACGTCCAATAACTTTGCTCCCATACCCGCCTTTTCAGAGGGTGGCATATATTGGCAACCGTCAATGCACTCTGTACAAACAGAACCGTTCCCTACTCAGGACAATAGGCGCCTTTCTCCTCCAACTTCGCTTCCATACACGCCTTTCCCGCCCACAGAAGCTATACAGAACATGGGCATGACCAGCCCACCTTCCACCCCACAACCTCCTTTTATTGAACAGCCACCACCGACCTCCGTACCATCTCATCATCTACGGAGATAGGTTAAGCTGAATACCCCACCACATCCGAGCCACCTGGATCGGTGCTAAAGAAATTGAAATACATCGGTCGCTCGGCTACTATCGTGCCGTTCACCGCCTGCACCGCTATCGAAACCGAATAGCCAGCTTGTGATACCGCCTTCACAATGGGAGCAGCCATGGCGTTGATATCCAGCGTCATGCGCGTTTGTGGCCCAACCGTTACTACCTTCTCGGTGGTGATGGTATCGGCAAAGTACAGTCGTACTACCACATCCTGGCTGGTCGTATTGGGATTCTGTAGCGTCAGGAACTCCGAAAAATCGGGACCGGTATAGCCTTCGGCGAAGCTATAGGAAGACTTCGCAGGCCCAGGCTGACCAACGACATCCGTTCCACCGGGCAGCGTTCCGCCGAAACGGAAGTACTCCTGTCGCTGCGCCACAATCGGAATATCTGAAGTTATCTCAGCCGATACCTCTGCTGTCGCCGACGTAAAGCTGGCTGAGAGGCGGTTCATATCCACGAAGTACTGCGACTGCGGTGAGATAGTCAGCGTCATCGGATTGGTCGCTCCATTAGCGTATTCCAGATTGACCGTCACATTGGCCGTGGTGCTACCATCGAAGTTCGCCAACGAGAGATATTCATGGAAATTCGCACCGGTGTAGCCTTCGGCAAACAGCCAATCTTTCGCAGGAGCCTGTGTACCTACGACACAGAACGCACCGGTCACCGACCCACTAATATTGGAGCGTGACGTACTGAAGTAGGTCGGTCGCTCCACCGCTACCGGCTGATCCGAGTGAACATACAACGCTGCCGTTTGATTAATGCCCAACTGAGCCGGTGATGTTGTACCACGCTGTCCCGCAGGTACGACTATCGTCTGTGTCCCCAATTGCGTCCCACCGGCATAGTAATTCAGCGTCACATTGGCATCTTTACCACCCGGCGGGTTCAATATAGTGATAAAGCTGGAATAGTTACGCTGCGACTCCACATCAGCAAAGTAGAAATCTTGCGCTAACTTGGTCGCTCCCAGTGCATCCGTCCCGCTTTTGATCCCATTGAAGTTGAAGTACATCGGGCGTTCCGCCACAACCCCCACGCCATTCAACGAGGTCACAATCATCGACACTGAACGCCCTACTCCATTGGCCGGAGTATGCAGATCATCGTTGACGCCAATGGTGACGCGGCTCTGCGCTGGAACCATATGCGTAAAGGTCTGAGATGTATTGCCCGTAAACAGATACTTCACCTGCACTTGGGCCGTCTGTTTGGTATCAGGATTTTCAAGCGTTAAAAACTCGCTGAAGCTGCCGCCCACATAACCCTCGGCAAAGTACCACATCGTATTCGTCGCTGTCGTGCGTGTCTGCGCCCCCAAACTCAATGTGACCAGGTTCTGTGTCAGACTTAAGGCGCTGAACGAACCTAGCCCTGTTGCCAGATCATACATGCTAGCATCAGGGTATGTACCGCTATTGCCAACATAATCGTTATTATTCGCACCACCTGCTACCGGCACGACATCATGGAACGAGCTTGCATACGATGTCCCTGCCACGGCATGGCTAATTGCATACAGGCTGGGATTGAGGAAACCCAGATTGTAGCCATTGGCATTGAGCGCGGATTCATTTGCCAGTGCCATCATCGCCGCCCATACTGGAGCCGCTGCGGAGGTGCCCCCGATCACCTGCCAGCCACTTCCTGCACAACCGCCTACACTGCAATACACATCATAGCCCGTTTGTGGATCGGCATCCATAGCTACATCCGGCACCTCACGATATCCTGTGGAATACGCATTGGCCACACCCGGCCCTTGCTGCCACGAAGGCATTAGCCATACCTGGCTCACACCACCACCACTCGCCCCATTTTTGATTGTCCGGTCATTCCAGACCTGCTCTGACTGATACGTATTATCTGCATTAAGGTACAATGTTGTGCCACCCACGCCTGTGACATAGGGCTGCGAAGCCGGATCATCAACGGCAGGTGTGCTATTCGCCCCTGTCTGTGGGTTGTAGCAGGCCGTTGCTCCCAGATCGCCGCTTGCCGCCAGAATCGTCTGTCCCTGGACAGCAGCCGCCTGGAAAAAGATATTCTCCTGCTGTATCTCGTTCGCCACTCCTGCACCCTCTTCACAAAAAACCCAACTCGTACTCACTACCGACGTCCTATCGCTGATGATACGGGCCCACGCATCGTTATAAGCAGTCAGCGAACTGCTCGAAGCCTCGTACACACGCAGTGCCGCCAAGCGTGGTGCCAATCCCAGCACCATCTCCATATCTAGTTCAACTTCAACAGCATTGGCTCCCGCGGCACCATTATAGCCATCAATCGCTATGGTCTGTATCTGGGTATTCTTGCCACCAAAACACGAAGTATATATCGCAATATCGTTCGGCGAAAAACCATCCAACTCCAGCAACCCCACCGTCTGTCCCTCACCCAGCACGCCACTCCCATACAGCTTATTAAAATCGTAGGCTGTAGCAATCTGCGAAGGCACATACGCCGTTGGCAACGTCGTCGGCCCCGCCTGTGGACAGGTAATGGCAGCAGGTGACGTCGTCAGATTGAGCTTTGCCTGCCCGTGCAACAATGGCATACGCCCATATTGCACCACATTGTCTAATCCCACTACCGACGCCACCAGTGGAGCTATCGAACTGGGCAGAGATAGCAGGCTGGCGTTGGCAAAGAAACGCCTGCCATCCCCTGCCTGATAATTATTCATCTGCGTCGCAAACGCCTGCTCAGCCTGCCCTACCGTCCCCTGGGCATCAATCACCAGATGATTTGCATAGGTGGCGGTTATCCTGAATCCTTGCGACTGCAAATAAGCTATGACTGTCGCCTCATCCGCAGGCAAGGGAGCATACAGTGCCGCAAATGTATTGGCGTTCAGATAGTGATGATACAGCGGAGATCCTGGAGTTGTCACTTCCTTCAAATAAGCTGTCAGATCAGCCTGGTTGCGCAAGTTCAGTCCCACGGCAATCGACACCGGCTGACTAGCCGCTGACGCCGAGAGTACATGGCTACTACTTGTATAGCGACCAATATTGCTTGGCAACGGCACGCGCCCTGGCGAGGAACTGGCATGAGTAAACGCAGAGAGATAGGCCCACAGCCCCGTCCCAATCATCAGTACGCCCACCACTGGTACTAAAATAACCGGATAAATCGTCCGAAACTTCATACGAAAACCTTTTCCAACCTACAAACAAACCTACAAACAGAACACAATACGACATAGAAATTGCTCTCCTTATTTTGAACGCTATCTAGCAGACTTTCAGGGGATATTTGCTAAGAGATTGGGCTTGTACGCACAAATCCAACATAGAACTCAGAAAGGCAAACAGCAAAAATTTAATTCTTAACCATGAGGAAGGCTATAGCAAAGCCGCTGATCAGCCCATGATACAAGCGTCGCGTTAATTTAATATAGATCGCTAAATCACAACCCAATCTTAACCAGATCATAACCTCTTTGCTCTTCCCAAGTTCACCCATTCTCTCCACAATGTGGACAGCTATCTATATGCTTTTTATTGATGAACTGGCATGCATTAACGTTCATTTCGGGACAGAGTTCACTTATTAGGAGGATTTCATGAGTCACCTGAAGCATATCAGGGTGATAGCACCCCTCACGGTATTTCTGGTCATCCTGACAGTCATGGCCACTGTAGGTGGCCGCCTGGTTCGTGCCAGCACGACCATCACGCCACTTGTTACTGTCTCCAGCCCAAGCCTCTATGCTACCTGTACGATCGGCGGCCCCGGTACCAATTATGTGAATGCTGAGGTTGAGCCCTACGTCGCCGTCAACCCGGCCAATACTTCGAACATTATCGGTGTCTGGCAGCAAGACCGCTGGTCGAACGGTGGTGCGCATGGCCTGGTTGCTGGCGTCTCCACGGATGGTGGGAGCACTTGGACCAAGGTCTCGTTGCCTTTCAGCCAATGTGCAGGGGGGCTCGATTACCAGCGGGCGTCTGATCCCTGGGTCTCGTTCGGGCCGGATGGCACTGCCTACGCAGTCTCCATCTCCTTCGATGGCACCGACAATAAGAACGCTGTCGGAGCGGCGACATCCACTGACGGCGGCCAGACCTGGGACCACCTGCAGACAATCGTCAGCTATACGAGCAACGGCGGCCAGTTCTTCACCGACAAGGAGTCGGTAACCGCCGATCCGGTCAAAGCTGGGACCGCGTATACAGTTTGGGACACTCTGGTCGCGCCAACCGATCGCCCCGACGACAACCCGCACACGAGTGCCTTCACTGGAGACGCGTATTTCTCGCAGACCACCAACGGTGGCCGGACTTGGAGCACTCCCAAGGTCATCGTCCACACCAAGCAAAATACCCAGACGATCGGTAACCAGATCGTGGTCGACCCGCGCAACGGGACGCTCTATGACTTCTTCGATCTGATCCTGCACCCCACTGGCAAGGCGTTCAATGTTGCCTTTGTGAAATCGACCGACGGGGGCAGCACCTGGACACAACCGCAAATCATCTCCAAACTTGGCACGGTCTTTGTGACCGACCCCAACACCGGCCAGGCGATCCGAACGGGTGACATCATTCCTGAGCCCGCGATCGATCCCAAGACTGGGCAGCTCTACGTCGTCTGGCAGGACGCTCGCTTCAACGGCGGCCACTTCGATGAGGTCGCTTTGTCCACCTCCACCGACGGAGGCAACCACTGGCGCGCTCCGATCCGCGTCAACACGCCGCATGGGCGGCCAGCCTTCACGCCTTCTATCAACGTCAATGCAAGTGGGACCGTTGGCGTCACCTACTACGACTTCCGCAACCTCACCACGCAAACCACAACACTGCCGACTGACTACTGGTTTACCAGTTCGACGGATGGAGGGGGAACTTTCGGCAACGAGACGCACCTCGCTGGTTCCTTCGACATGCTCACGGCTCCCTTTGCGAGCGGTTTCTTCGTGGGGGACTACGAGGGGCTGGCCACCAGTGGTAACACTAACACCTTCGTGTCGCTCTTCGTCCAAGCGAATTCGGGAAATACAGCTAATCGGACAGATGTGTTCACCACCTCTGTAACCCCTTAGCCGCACCTGAATACTTCGCGTATCACAGCCGCGCCCAACAAGGTATGGACGCGGCTACTACTGTACCGAAGAAGTTATGCAGTTCCTGCATCTGCTCCTGTGCAAGATTCCACGCAAGCTGCTGATGATGTGGGATGGTTCGTCATTTTGAACGCTATCCTACACGTTTTCAGGGGATTCCTTCCGAGTTACTCATAATCACAGCTTCAAAGGCTAGAATGGAGGTCCATAATTGGGATGACGCTGTGAGTACAGCATACACCTGCTGCGAGCTAGCGGCCCGCAAGCAATTCGTCTTATTGATTAAGCTCAAGAAGGGGGAACAAGCTATATGACGAAACTCCGTAAAGCAACTATTTCAACCGTGATCACCTTGATTGTAATGCTGAGCAGTATGTTGGTCCCAGCGACCTTAACGTTGGCCGCCAAGCTTAATACTCATCAGAACAGCTCTACCGCGACTGCAGCCAGCCTGAGCCCCACACTCTCGGTCTCAAGCCAGCTCGACCTGCGACGCTACGCCGCTTCTGGCGACCGTGCCTACGAGCTCGGCACCGAAGACGGCCGCTACCCAGCCATGGGCTTTCACACTCGTGGCGAGATGGGCGGCATCTGGACCCCTCCGATCAAACTACTCGACGGCATCTGGTTCGGCATCAACGGCCAATGGATCGGGCCAGCAACGCGCTTCACCTCGGGCTTTGGCTACGTGCAGATGGCACTGCCGACGACTGGCGGCGTACAGATCAGCCGCACCGACTTCGTCCCCGACGGGCGACGGGCTGTCGAGTTCGGGCTTACGCTCACCTCGTCTAACTCCGCGTCGTTCGAGCTCAATGTCGACGCCCATTCCGAGCTTATGAGCGCGTACCCATGGGGCTTCACGACACCCAACCAACTGCAGTTCAACCTTCCCGACACCGCGGCATTCAACAGCAACCAGCTCGTCTTCCAGGAAGTCGGGACACCACCGGTCGCCAACGCCACGGCCCATAGTTGGGCGGCTGTCGTCGGTACGACCAGCCTCACCCCAGCCTCTGGAACGACCGGCAGTGCGTTTCGCGGCCCGCAGGACCCGCCAGTGATCTGCCCGGCATCTCCGGGACCTGACCAGTTCCGCTGCGACGACACGGCCTATGGCAAGGGGATGGGAGGTGAACTGACCTACACGCTCAAGCTGCACGCCAAAACTAGCCAGACGGTCTGGTTCACGGTGGCTGGTTCGGATCAGGGACTCTCCGCAGCCCAGACCGAGTACCAGGCAGCGAGCGCGAACCCGGCCAGCGAACTCCAGGCCAAGGTCGCCGCACGCCTCGCTCTGGACAGCCAGACTCAGGTGTCGCTACCAGGCGATCCGACCCTCGCTGCCTCAGTTACCTGGAGTAAGCAAGACCTCGCCGACCTCACACAGCAGGCCGATAACGTGAACGTCCGCCCGACCGAGCAGGGTACTGTGTACCCCGCGCCAGTTGGATCTCTGTCGAGTATCCGCTTTGAGGGTGCCGGCTTCCCAGACTACCCCTGGATGTTCGCCACCGACCAGGAGTACACGATGTTCGCCCTGCTCGCTGCCGGGCAGTTCACTACCGCCGAGGACGGGCTCCGCTCGCTCGCCGAGGTGAGCGACATCGCCAACAACAAATCCGGCAAGGTCGTGCATGAGACCGTCACCGACGGATCGGTGTACTTCGGGTTGAACGACGAGCCCGGTGACCTCGACGAGACCGCCAAGTTCCCGGACGCGGTGGCGATGGTGTGGCGCTGGACGGGCGACTCGAGCTTCCGCGACGAGCTGTACGGGTTCACCGTGCGCAACTTGCAGTACCTGGTCAACCTGACCAGTTCCGACGACGACCTGTGGCCGGACGGCTCTGGCAACGTGGAGTCCAACGTGCTGGGTGCCGATGCGGTTGACGTCGCCGTCTACACGATCCGCGGCCTGCTCGACCTCGCCGACATGGCGGCGAGCAAGCATGACTCGGCGACGGAGCACTGGGCCCTGAACCACGCCGCGGCAATGGAGCGCGCCTTCCAGGGTGCCTGGTGGCTGCCAAACATCCCGCAGTACGCCGACTCGCTCAACGACCCCAGCAATCAGCCGCTTATGGAGCGCTGGTGGACAGGCGTGACCCCGATGGAGGCTGAACTGTACTCAGGTGGGGTGCAGCAGCCGGGGCTCGCGCCCTCGGCAGACGCGCTCCCGGCTCTCGCGCTGCGCGAGACCTCCTGCTACTCCGGGCAGTATGGCATGTACGTTGAGGGGGCCCCGGGATGCGATCCCGGCACCTACACAATGACGAAGGCGCAGGTGGCGTACACCCTCAACACCGGTGTGATGGCTGTAGCACTTGGCAACTACGGCCTGCTCGGTCCCAGCGACCAGCAGCGCTACACCGACGACCTGGCGCAACTCCAGATCGGCTCGGTCGAAGAGCAGCCGGGCGCGATGCCGGAGATCGGCCCGTCGCCAGACTTCACTGCCAACATCAATCAGCCGTTCAACGAGCGCTCGTCGCTCAATCAGGCTTGGGGAACCTATGGGGTGCTGTGGCCCGTCGTACACCAGCAACTCGGGGTTGACCCCCAGCTTGGTGATGGGCTACTCGAAGTGCTTCCAAACGTCCCATCGGGCCAGTCAACTGTGTCGGGAACCGCCATCCGAGTCGGCACAGGTACGATTGATGTTACAGCCACGCACAGCGGCAACACCTGGACGACCACATTGACATCCCAGCTCACCTGTAATCTGCATGTCGGCGTGACCCTACCAGCCGGTACCACCGTCCAAAGCGTAACGCTCAACGGCACGCCCACAATCTACAGCGTGCGCGACACCAATTCGGGACGCCAGGTCTTCGTCTCAACCTCCTGCGGCTCCACCGCCCAGGTGAAGGTGGTCACAAACTGACAAGCGGGCCGATCACTTCCCCGATCGCCGAATGGCTGCTGATGCCCGAAGTAAGTATCAGCAGCCATTAGACGCAAAAAGTAATAGTTTCTCTAATGAATGTGGCATATTCGTTAGAGAAACTATTACTTTTTTGCCTTCAATAGCCTCAATACCAGTCTTCCCAACACCGGCTCATGGCCACTCTTGGTACTGGTGGCGAAGTCAAAAATGATGCTCATTCTCAGCTTGAATTCGTTCAATGGCAAGCGTGAAAATCGACTTCGCCACCAGTACCAAATCTGGACATGAGCCGAATATCTACCTTTCCAATGCCTCGCGATCCCAATGTGCCAGATTCGCTCCAGCTTCGTAGGTGCTTTGAAGAAAATCCATGAGCGTCTTTTCGGGCTCGCCTGAGTTCCGAACGTCATCATATCGTAATATGAATTCAGAAAATTCGGGACTATAAAATGCTTGACCGGGGCAAATAGAGGCTTCTTTCAGTCCAGGTGGTTCAGGTAAGGTATAGGAGTAGTAAGCCGGTGTTCTGAAATTTTCACTACCTAACCAGAATCCACTACTGATCTCTTCATGCGAAGACGCTTCTCGCATGATCCGATCTGCTCCTGGGCGTTCGGGCGTGCGCCGTCCCGAAAAACGTGTCACCGCGAGGTCAAAGCTTCCCCAGAAAAAATGGACAGGGCTGCTCTTGCCGATAAATTGGGACCTGAATGCTTTAAAGACTTTGTCCGACTGCACCAGGATGCGCCAGAAGCGGTTA
>WNGH01000306.1_pt1 | contig 72103 bp, 58 predicted proteins | sample 5400631 | NCBI WGS metagenome assembly WNGH01 (sample SAMN13153373, study PRJNA577476) | soil metagenome | isolation source: 115 cm soil or saprolite under Garry oak tree replicate 1 | place: USA:California | collected 2016-06-15
CCTTCTCTTCCGGCGCCGCATCGATCTGGTCGTACGCCTTCGCCTCGCCCCCGAACTTCGCCGCCAGCACCGATGTCATCGCCGCCGTCAGCGTCGTCTTGCCATGGTCCACGTGGCCGATCGTCCCCACATTCACGTGCGGCTTGGTACGCTGAAACTTGCCTTTTGCCATGATGAAATACCCCGAATAGTCGTATTCACTAGAATCAAGAATCTGGTGCCCATGGCGTGGATCGAACACGCGACCTCTCCCTTACCAAGGGAGTGCTCTACCACTGAGCTACATGGGCGAAACCCTATCGCTGGTTGGAGCGGGTGAAGGGAATCGAACCCTCGTCTTAAGCTTGGAAGGCTTCAGCTCTACCATTGAGCTACACCCGCCCTCGCGCCCACTCTGCGGCGCCGACCGCGGGCGCCGAGTCTCAACAAGCCGCAACAATCCACGTGAAGCTGGTGGAGGGGGAAGGATTCGAACCTTCGAAGGCAGAGCCGTCAGATTTACAGTCTGATCCCTTTGACCGCTCGGGAACCCCTCCAGCGAAACCGCAGATTATCTCCGAAGCCCAAATGGCTGTCAATGACGGAATGGCCCGGCCGCGACCCTGGTGTAGAATCGGGCCGCCGTTCCCGCCGAGCTTGTCATCCCGCGCCCATGCCGACGAACTCCCCGCCCCCGGGCAACGCCGACCTTCTCGCCCGCAGCCGCGCCGCGGTCTGGCATCCCTGCACGCAGATGAAGCAGCACGAACGCCTGCCGCTCGTGTCCCTGCAGCGCGGCGAGGGGATCTGGCTCTACGACCGCGACGGCCGCCGCTACCTCGACGCCATCAGCTCCTGGTGGGTCAACCTGTTCGGTCATTGCAACCCGCGCATCAATGCCGCCCTGATCGAGCAGCTCGAGACGCTCGAACACGCCATGCTGGCCGGCTTCACGCATGAGCCGGCAGTGCGGCTGGCCGAGCGTTTGCGAGCGCTCACTGGCGGAGCGCTCGGGCACTGCTTCTATGCCTCGGATGGCGCCAGCGCCGTCGAAATCGCCCTGAAAATGAGCCACCACAGCTGGCGCAACCGCGGCCGCGGCGAAAAAGACCGCTTCCTTTGCCTCGCAGGCGGCTACCACGGCGAAACCCTCGGCGCGCTGGCCGTCACCGACGTGGTGCTGTTCCGCGACGCCTATGCGCCGCTGCTGCGCCCGGGGCGCACGGTGCCCTCGCCCGACGCGCGGCGGGCGCTGCCGGGCGAGTCGCCCGCCGACGTCGCCCGGCGCGCCGCCGCCGTTTTGCAACGCGAACTCGAAGAGCATCACGGCCAGGTCGCCGCCCTGATCCTCGAGCCGCTGGTCCAATGCGCGGCCGGCTTCGCCATGCACGACCCGGAATACCTGCGGCTGGCCCGGGAGCTCTGCGACCGTTTCGAGGTGCACCTGATCTGCGACGAGATCGCCGTCGGCTGCGGCCGCAGCGGGACCTTCTTCGCCCATGAGCAGGCCGGCATCCGCCCCGACTTCCTGTGCCTCTCCAAGGGCATTTCCGGCGGCTACCTGCCGCTCTCGCTGGTGCTGACGACGGACGCCGTCTATGCCGATTTCTATGATGACGACATGGCCCGCGGCTTTCTCCATTCGCACTCCTACAGCGGCAATCCGCTGGCCTGCCGGGCCGCCCTGGCGACCCTCGACATCTTCGCCGGCGACGACGTCATCGCCGCCAACCGGGTCCGGGCGCAGGCTCTGACGGCGGCGCTGGCGCCGCTGGCCGGGCACCCGCGGGTCCGCCACTTCCGCCAGCGCGGCATGATCTGGGCTTTCGACATCGCCGCTGCCGGCGCGGACTTTGCGCGCCGCTGCTTCGCCGCCGGCCTCGAACGCGAACTGCTGCTGCGGCCGATCGGCAACACCGTGTACCTGATGCCGCCCTACGTGCTCGACGACGAGACGACGGCCTTTCTCGCCGAGCGCACCCTGGCCACCGTCGAGGCGGTCCTCGCCCGGTGAACCCGCAGCGCATCGCCGCCGAACTGGCGCGACTGGAGCAGCAACACCTGGCCCGCCGCCGCCGGATCATCGACTCGCCCTGCGGCCCGCATATGGTCGTCGACGGCCGGCCTTGCCTGGCCTTCTGCAGCAACGACTACCTGGGCCTGGCCGGTCATCCCGACCTCGTCGCGGCGCTATGCGACGGCGCCCGCCGCTGGGGCGCCGGCAGCGGCGCCTCGCACCTGGTCAGCGGCCACCTGCGGCCGCACGAAGAGCTCGAACAGCGCCTCGCCGAGTTTGCCGGCATGCCACGGGCATTGCTCTTTTCGGCCGGCTACCTGGCCAATCTCGGCGTCGTCCCGGCCCTGGTCGGACGCGGCGACGCGATCTTCGCCGACCGCCTCAACCACGCCTCGCTGATCGACGCCGCGCAGGCTTCCGGAGCGCAGCACCGCCGCTATGCGCACGGCGATACGGCGGCCCTCGAGCGCCTGCTCGCCGCCGACGGCACGGGCGACCGGCTGATCCTCAGCGATGCCGTGTTCAGCATGGACGGCGACCTGGCGCCGCTGCCGCGCCTGCTGGAACTGGCGCAGCGCTATGACGCCTGGCTGGTGATCGACGACGCCCACGGCTTCGGCGTGCTCGGCCCGCAGGGCCGCGGCAGCCTGGCCCATTTCGGCCTGGCGGCGAGCGAGCGCACGCTCTACGTCGGCACCTTCGGCAAGGCCGCCGGGCTGGCCGGCGCCTTCGTCGCCGGCCATGATAATGTCATCGAGTGGCTGGCGCAGCGCGCCCGTACCCACGTCTTCACCACGGCGCCGCCGCCGGCCCTGTCCTGTGCGCTAATGAAGAGCCTGGACCTTATCGCTGCCGCCGACGAGCGCCGCGCCCGCCTGCGGCAATTGGTCGGGCGGTTGCGCCGGGGCCTCGCCGGACCGGCCGCCGAACGCGGCTGGCGGCTGGCCGATTCGCCGACGCCGATCCAGCCCATCGTCGTCGGCGGCAACGCCGCCGCCCTGGCCCTCTCCGCCGCCCTCGAAGCGCGCGGCATCTGGGTGCCGGCGATCCGCCCGCCGACGGTGCCCTCCGGCACCGCGCGGCTGCGCGTGTCGCTCTCGGCCGCCCATGACGAGGCCGATGTCGATGCCCTGCTCGGCGCGCTGCAGGAGGCCCGATGAGGCTCGTCCCGGCCGCCGCCGGCCGCGGCCCGAATCTCGTCCTGGTGCACGGCTGGGGCCTCGGGCCGCGCGCCTGGGAGCCGCTGCTGCCGCATCTTGGCCGCTACACCGTCCATATCGCGGCGCTGCCCGGCTACGCCGCCAGCCCGCCGATGCCCGGCGCCGGCCTCGACTCCCTCGCCGATGCGCTGGCCGAGGCGCTGCCGCCGACGGCCATCGTCTGCGGCTGGTCGCTCGGGGCGATGCTCGCCCTGAACTGCGCCGCCCGGCATGCGGGTCGCATAACGCGGCTGGTCCTCGTCGGCGCCAACGCCCGCTTCGTCGCCGCGCCGGACTGGCCCGAGGCCCTGCCGGTCATCGAACTCGAGGACTTCGCCGCCGCCCTGGCGACGGACCCGGCGGCGCTCCTGCAGCGCTTCTCGCTGCTGATCCAGCGCGGCGACGCCCGCGGCCGGGCGGCCGGCCGCGCCCTGGCCGGCTGTCTCGCCGACGGCCCGCCGGCCGACGCGGCGACGCTCGGCGCCGGTCTCGACATGCTGCGCCACGCCGACCTGCGCCGCGAGGCGGCGCGGGTGGCGGCGCCGACGCTGCTGCTGCACGGCGCTGCCGATACGCTGATGCCGCCGGCCGGCGCGGCGCGGCTGGCGGCGCTGCTGCCGAACGCGCGCCTGGAACTGCTCGCCGCCGCCGGCCACGCCCCGTTCGCCTCGGACCCAGCCGGCTTCGCCACACGGCTGACCACCTTCGCCGGGAGTGCGGCATGATCGACAAGGCGCGCCTGCGGCGCAGCTTTGCCGCCGCCGCGGCCGGCTACGATGCCGCCGCCGCCGTCCAGCGCGAGGTCGCCGCCCGGCTGCTGGCCGGCCTGCCGGCCATGGCCGACGTGACGAACCTGCTCGACCTGGGCTGCGGCACCGGTCACGGCCTTAGCCTCCTGGCGGAACGTTTCCCGGGCCGCCAGCCGCTGGCCGTCGACTTCGCCCTGCCGATGCTGGCCGGGCTCGCCGCGCCGCGCCTGTGCGCCGACGCCGAGGCCCTGCCGCTGTGCGATGCCTCGATCGACCTGGTCTGGTCGAACCTGACCCTGCAGTGGTGCGACGCGCCGCGATTCTTCGCCGAGGTCGCCCGCGTCCTGCGCCGCGGCGGCCGGCTCGCCGCCAGCACCCTCGGTCCGGGCACCTTCGCCGAACTGCGCCGCGCCTTCGCCGGCGTCGATGCCTACCGCCACACCCTGGCCTTCGCTTCCGCCGAGCAACTGGCCGCCGCGCTGGCCGGCGCCGGCCTGAGCCTGTGCGCTCTCGACACGGTGAGCCTGACGCGCCGCCATGCCGACCTGGCCGGCCTGCTCGCCGAAGTCCGCGGCGTCGGCGCCAACCGCGTCACCGGCCCCGGCGCGCGGCGCGGCCTGATGGGCCGGGCGGCGCGGCGGCGCTTCGAGGCCGCCTGGGAGGAGATGCGCGAGGGCGGCGCCCTGCCGCTGAGCTACGAGGTGATCTTCCTGCATGCCGAAAAGCAGGCCATCCGGATGTCGTGATCGGTATGCTAACGGCGTAGCGCGGCGCAAGCCAATCCGTGCCTGTCGGGTCCGCGAAGGACGGGGCTCGGGGCGACGATCGCGCCGCTCTGGAACGCCTGTTTGGCTTCTGGGCGCGGCCCGCTTCTGCGCTGCAGCGCTTACGCGAAATCGACGCCAGGCATGTGCTCTACGAGACTTCAGTTCCTCGATTGACCACGTCTCGATGGCACTGGATACTCTCGCAAAATAATTTTTGCAATTCCAATACTTTTGAATTTCCTATCCTTCGGCGCGCACGCCCTGTTCTTCCTCTCGGGCACGTCCGCGCTCGTGTACGAGGTCGTCTGGGTTCGTTCGCTGAGCCTCGTATTCGGCGGCTCGCATCTCGCGGTCACCACGGTCGTCTCCGTCTTCATGCTGGGGCTCGCGATCGGCAGCTTCCTCGCCGGCCGATACCTGCCGCAGCGTGCCTCGCCGCTGCGCCTCTACGGCGCCATGGAGATGGGCATCGCGGCCGCCGCGGCCCTCTTCTGGCTGCTCTCGCGAGATTACCCGGCGATCTACGTTCCGCTGGCGCGCCTCGCTCCGGAGTCACCCGGCTACCTCACCATCGTTCGGGTCGTGCTGGCATCGGTGGGCATGCTCCCGGCGACGCTTCTCATGGGGGCCACGCTGCCGCTGCTGTCGGCCTTCGCAGCAGACCGCAGCGAGGCCGTGGGCGCCCGTCTCTCGCTGCTGTACGGTATCAACACGATCGGCGCCGTGGTCGGCGCCGTCGTGACGGGATTCGTGCTGCTGCCGTTCGCCGGCATCGGCGCCGCGACGGCTGTCGCCGTCTCGATCAGCGGCGCAGTCGGAGCCGCCGCGCTCGGCCTGTCGCGTCTCGCGGGTCGCGCCGGCGTCCCACCCGCGACGGTGTCGCCTGCCGTCGCCTCGATCGCGGTCGCCGACCTCTCATGGGCGCGGACGATCATCGCGGCCGCCGCGATCAGCGGGTTCTGCGCGCTGGGCTACGAGGTGTTGTGGACTCGCGTGCTGATCCTGGGCGTCGGCGCGACCGACTACGGCTTCACCGCCGTCCTGGCCTCGTTCCTCGCCAGCATCGGGCTCGGCAGCGCGGCGTACGGGCTCGTGGCGCGGCCGCACGGCGCAGGCCTGGTGGCGCAGCGCGTGCGCGGTCTTGGAGCGCTGCAAATAGCGATCGCGCTCGCGATCACGGCGGCGGCGGCGTGCATGGAGCGCTTGCCGGGCTGGTACGTGGCGCTGCGGGACGCCTTCGAGGCCGCCTCCATTGCGCCGTTCTACGCGCGCCAGCTCACCAATTTCGGGCTCGCCTTCGTCTTTCTCGGCCCCGCGGCTTTCGCGATGGGGGCGTCCTTCCCGCTCATCGCCGACGTTTATGCACGGCTGCGCCACGCCACCGCCGACGCGGTCGGGCGGGTGGCTGCGGCCAACACCCTGGGCGCGCTCCTGGGCGCTGCGGTGAGCGGCTACGTGCTGGTTCAGGCGGCGGGGATCGAGCGCTCGATCCAGCTCCTCGTCGTCGTGAACGGCGGGCTCGGCCTGTGGCTCCTCGCAACTGCGGCGCGCGCGACGCGGTACCGGGTCGCGGCAGCGGCGGTTGCGGCGACGGCCGCGGCGGTGCTGCTTGCAGCCCCGGATCGCCTGCGGGTTTGGGACCCCGGCTACTTTGCCGTCTACCGCAGCAACCGGCCGGAGGTCTTCGCGACGCGCGAGATGCGCGAAGCGGCGCTGCGCCGCGCCGAGGTCGTTTATCTCGCGGAAGGGGTCTCGTCGATCGTCAGCGCCGTCCGCACCGCGGGCGCCCTGGCCTTCGCGACCAACGGCCGGGTCGAGGCGTCGACCGGCTTCCGCGACGTCCAGAACCAGTACGCCCTCGGCCACCTTCCAATGCTGCTGCACCGCGACCCCCGGTCGGTCCTCGTGGTCGGCGCAGGGGCCGGGATGACGGCCGGGGCCACGGCGATCCACCCGAGCGTCGAGCGTGTGACGCTCGTCGAGTTGGAGCCCAAGGTGCTCGGGGTCGTTCGCGCCTTCGCGGACTACAACCACCACCTGCTGGACAGTCCGCGCCTCAACGTTGTCATCAACGATGGGCGGAATCACCTGCTCACGACCCGCGAGCAATACGACGTCATTACGGCGGATCCGATCCACCCCTGGTTCCGCGGGGCGGGATATCTCTACACCGCGGAGTACTTCCGGCTCGCCGCTTCGCGCCTCAAGCCCGGCGGCGTGATGGCGCAATGGCTGCCGCTGTACCAGATGTCGCCCGAGCACGTGGCGTCCGTGTGTCGCACCTTCGGCGAGGCGTTCGATCATACGCAGGCGTGGCTCGTCCACAGCGACGTCGTCCTGATCGGCAGCAACTCCCCGATCGTCGTGGACGAGCACGCGCTGACGGCGCGTCTGTCGTACCCGACTGTCCAGCACGACATGGCCGCGGTGATGATGGGCACCCCCGACGACTTGATGGCCTACTTCGCGATGGGAACGACCGGTGTCAGGGCGTTTGCCGCCGGCGCCCGCCTCAACACGGATGACAACCTCTACCTCGAATTCTCCTCGCCCAGGGCCATCGGGCGCTTCATCACGGAACCGGAGAATATCGCCCGCATCTCCCGCCACCGCGAGAGTATTGCCCCATACGCGCGGTTCTCGAGCCCGGAGTCACGAGCCCGCTGGGAGGATCCGAGCGTGACCCGGATCCTGCGCCTGGTCGACCAGGCGCAGGCGCTCGCGGTGGCTGGCGCCCACGAGTCAGCCGAGTTCCACGAGATCGCGGCGGTGCTGGATCGTCAAGCCGCGAACCTCGGCCGGTGGCGACTTCTCCAAGCGGAACGAGCGCAAGCCTTAGGCCATTAGACGAAAGCTCAAGCGTCTTGGAAGGCGTGGTTCCAGGTCGCGCGGACGGAGTGCTGGAGCGACGGATAAGCAATCTTCGCGTCTACTGGCAACTGGCCGCCGCCGGCCTTAGCCTGTGTGCTCTCGACACGCTGAGACTGACGCGCCGCCATGCCGACCGGGCCGGCCTGCTCGCCGAAGTGCGCGACGGCGGCACCCTGCCGCTGAGCTACGAGGTCATCTTCCTCCACGCCGAAAAAATGGGTCGCCGGATGCGCTGATCTATATGCCACACGCCTACGTTGGGCGAGTCGACCGCGGCGGCCGGCGGCGAGATCATGTCTTCGTCATTGCATGGCGGCGGATGGTCGCCCAGAGGCGGGGCGGCCGAGTCGGCGGCCTGGCCGAACGAGTCTGCCAACGGCGAGCATTGCTCGTGCCGGTGGGCACCGCGGCGCCGGCAGCGGCCGCCGCGCAGCGGGGCGCGCGGAACCGTCGGCCCGGCGAGCGGTCTGGTGGACGTGGCCGGTCCGCCGCGGGCCGGCCGCTTCAGCCAAGAACCCCGTCCAATGCAAACTGACCCGGCGATGAACTGGTTGGAGTTTTCCTCGATCAATGCGCAGTCATGGAGCCAGTTGGGGCTGGAGTGCGCGCTGGCGGTCCTGATCGGGCTGGCCGGTCAAGCGCTGCTGTACCGGATCCTGCGCCGCATCTCCGCCGGCTTCGTCATCGCCCGCAGCCTGGTCGCCTATGGCCGGCGCCCGGCCCGGCTGCTGCTGCCGCTGCTGCTGCTCCACATCGCAGTCGACGACGCCGCCAGTTTGCTGGCCCGCTTGAACACGCTGCGCCATCTGCTGACCATCGCCCTGCTGGCCACCCTGACTTATCTTTGCATCCGCCTGGTCCAGGCCACGGCCGAAGCTGTCGCCAGCCTGTATCCGGCCGATGTCGCCGACAACCTTCAGGCGCGCCGCGTGCAGACCCAGACCCGGGTGCTGTCGCGCACCGTGATGACGCTCGTCGCGCTGGTCGGCGCGGCCTCGATCCTGATGACCTTTCCCGGGGCGAGCCAGATCGGCGCCAGCCTGCTCGCTTCGGCCGGCCTGGCCGGCCTGGTGGCCGGCGTCGCGGCCCGGCCGATGCTGGAAAACCTGATCGCCGGCCTGCAGATCGCCCTGACCCAGCCGCTGCGCATCGACGACGTGCTGATCGTCGAAGGCGAATGGGGCCGGGTCGAGGAGATCACCGGCAGCTATGTCGTGGTGGCGATCTGGGACGAGCGCCGGCTGATCGTGCCGCTCGAATGGTTCATCCACCATCCGTTCCAGAACTGGACGCGATCCTCCGCCCAGCTCATCGGCACCGTGTTTCTCTGGGTCGATTACGCCATGCCGCTCGAACCGCTGCGCCGGGAACTCGAGCGCGTCTGTCGCGCCGCCCCCGAATGGGACGGCCGCCTATGCCTGCTGCAGGTCACCGACACGACCGAGCGCGCCATGCAGCTGCGCGCCCTGGTCAGCGCCGGCGACGCCGGCAAGACCTGGGACCTGCGCTGCAAGGTGCGCGAGGCGCTGGTCGTGTTCATGCAGGGTACCTACGCCGACTACCTGCCGCGCCTGCGCGCTTCCCTGGAAAACGTCGCCGATGCCGCCACTGCCTCGCCGCCGGCCGGCGAGCGATCCTAAGATCCTAAGCTTCGCCGGGCAGCGCCGGGCCCGCCCGCGCTAATGCCTTTGTCATTTGATGATCGGTGGCCAGCAGCATGTATACCGCCGGCACGACGAACAGCGTGAACAGCGTGCCGATCGACAGGCCGGTAAAGATCACCAGCCCCATGGCGTGGCGGCCCGCCGCGCCGGCGCCGGCGGCGATCACCAGGGGCACCACTCCGAGCACCATCGCCGCGGTGGTCATCAGGATCGGCCGCAGCCGCACCGCGGCGGCTTCCTCGATGGCCTCGCGCTTGGCCTTGCCGCTGCGCTGCAAGTCGTTGGCGAACTGGACGATCAGGATACCGTGTTTGCTGACCAGGCCCATCAAGGTGACCAGGCCGACCTGGGTGTAGATATTGAGCGTCGCTGCGCCGAGGTTGATGAAGATCAGCGCGCCGAACAGCGCCATCGGCACCGACACCAGGATCACGATCGGATCGCGGAAGCTCTCGTACTGCGCCGCGAGCGTCAGAAAGACGATGATGATGGCGAACAGCAGCGTTGCGACGAAGCCGCCCGATTCCTGGACATACTGGCGCGAGGGGCCGGCATAGTCGATCTGGTAGCCGGACGGCGCGACCTCGCTTATCGTCCGGCGCATGAAGTCGAGCACCTGCTTTTCCGAGAGCGACGGCGCGAACACGCCCATGATCGTGGCGGAGTTCAACTGCTGGAAATGATTGATGCCCTCGGGGACCGTTTCGGTCTTCTGCCGGGCCACGGTCGATGCCGGCAGCAACGCGCCGTCCGGCGTGCGCACATAGTAGTCGAGCACCTGCGCGGCGTTGAGCCGGTCCGCCTGCTGCACCTGGGGAATGACCTTGTACGAGCGTCCGGCGATCGAGAAATAGTTGACATAGCCTCCGCCCAGGGCCGCGCTCAGGGCCGCGCCGAGATCCTGCTGCGTCAGGCCGAGCGTGGCGAGCATGTCGCGGTCCACCGTGACCGTCGTCTGCGGCTTGTCGAGCTTCAGGTCGGTGTCGACGAAGAAGAACATGCCGCTGGCGCGCGCCTTGTCCAGCACCGCCTGCGAGACTTCGCTGAGCCGCTCGAACGGCTCGGTGGTCTTGAGCACGATCTGCAGCGGCAGGCCGCGCGAGCCAGGCAGCGGCGGAAACTGAAAGGCGGCCAGACTCGCTCCGGCGATGGCGTTCCACTTCTTCTGCAGTTCCTGCTGCAGTTCGGTCGCGCCGCGCTGGCGTTCGCTCCACGGCTTGAACAGCACCCCGCCGAAGCCCTGGTTGGGAGTCGGCGTGCCGGTGATCTGGAAAATCTGCTCGTATTCCGGAAGCGTGCGGGCAATGTCGAACACCTGCTGCGAATACGCGCCCATCTGCTGCGGCGTGGCGTTGGGCGGTCCGTTGGCCTGATAGAGCACCACGCCCTGGTCTTCGGGCGGCGCCAGCTCGGACTTCGAGGTCATGAAGAGGTAGATCGTTCCGCCGAGCAGGAGCACGCCCATGACCACGATCACCAGCCAGGTGTCCAGCATGCTGTGCAGGGCGCCCAGGTAGCCGTGATGGACGCGCGCGAACTGGCGGTCGATGAAGCGCACCAGGCGGCCGGCCTCCTGCTCGGCGCGGAAGATGCGCGAGGTCATCATCGGGGACAGGGTCAGGGCGACGATTCCCGACACGGCGACGGCACCGGCGAGGGTAAAGGCGAACTCGGTGAACAGCGCGCCGGTGAGGCCGCCCTGGAAGCCGATCGGAATGTATACGGCGACCAGCACGATGGTCATGGCGACGATCGGTCCGCCGAGCTCGCGCGCCGCCATCAGCGACGCTTCCAGCGGCCTCCGGCCTTCCTCCTTCATGTGCCGATCGACGTTCTCGACGACGATGATGGCGTCATCGACGACCAGGCCGATGGCCAGCACCAGGGCCAGCAGCGTCAGCAGGTTGATCGAATAGCCGAGCACCAGCATGGCGAAGAAGGCGCCGATCAGCGACAGGGGCATGGCGATCAGCGGAATGGCGACCGCGCGGGCGCTGCCGAGGAACAGGAAGATGACCACGCTGACGATGAGCAGCGCCTGGAGCAGGGTCTTTTCCACCTCGTCGATCGAGCTGCTGATGAACTGCGTCGCGTCGTAGACGATCTCGCCGGTGATGCCGTTGGGCATCTGCGAGCGTATCTCCGGGAAAGCCGCGCGCACGCGCTTGACCACGTCCAGGACATTGGCATCGGGGGCGACCTTGATGCCGATGAACACCGAGCCGCGCCCGCCGAAGGCGGTGGTGAAATCGTAGTTCTCGGCGCCCAGCGTGACGTTGGCGATGTCGTCGAGGCGGACGATGGCGCCGTCCTTCTGCCTCAGCACCAGTTTCTTGAATTCGTCGACCGAGTGCAGGCTGGTGGCCGCCGTCAGGTCGACGCTGACCATCTGCCCCTTGGTCGTCCCCAGCGCGGCGAGGTAGTTGTTGTTGGCCAGCGCCGTGCGCACGTCGCTGGCGGTCACGCCGTAGGCCGCCATCCGCTGCGGGTCGAGCCAGGCGCGCAGGGCGAACTGGCGGGCGCCGAGTATCTCCGCCGTCTGCACCCCCTCGAGCGAATCGAGCTGCGGCTTGACCACCCGCACCAGGTAGTCGGTCACGTTGTTGTTCGGCAGAACGTCGCTGAAGAATCCCATGTACATCGAGTCGATGGTCTGGCCGACCTGGACGCTCAACACCGGCTGCTGCGCGTCGGGCGGCAACTGGTTGCGCACCGAACTGACCTGCGTGGTGATCTCGGTCAGGGCGCGGTTCGCGTCGTAGTTGAGACGCAGCGTGGCGGTGATGATCGAGACGCCCGAGGCGCTGGTCGAGGACATGTAATCGATGCCCTGGGCCTGGGCGATCGCCCCCTCCAGCGGCTGGGTGATGAAGCCGGCGACGGTCTGCGCATCGGCACCGTAATAGGCGGTGTTCACGGTGACGACGGCGTTCTGCGTCTTAGGATATTGGCGTACGGTCAGGCTGAGCAGCGATCGTGCGCCGAGCACCAGGATCAACAGGCTGATCGTGGTGGCGAGGACCGGCTTGCGGATGAAGACGTCGGTGAAGTTCATCGCCGGCCTCTCATTTTTCCTGGGGCGCCGGATTGGGGTTGTTGGCCGGCTGCACCGCGTTGTTGATGAGCAGCGGCGTGCCGTTCTTGAGCTTGACCTGGCCGCTGGTCACGACTTCCATTCCGGCTTCGAGGCCGCCGAGCACCACCACCTGATCGCCGCGGGTCGGGCCGGTGGTGACGAACACCTGCTGCGCGACGAGCGCCGGGGCGGCCTTGTCATTATTCTTCTCGCCGTTCGTCTCGGCTCGTTTGACGACGAACACGGTGTCGCCATAAGCGTTGTAGGTGATCGCCGTTTGCGGCAGCGTCAGGTAGCGCTGTTCCGGTCCCGCCTCGACCTTCACCGTCGCAAACATGCCCGGCAGGAGCTGCCGCTTGGCGTTCGGCACCGTGGCTTCGATCTGGACATTGCGCGTGCCGGGGTCGACCTTGGGGTTGATGGCGTTGATCCGGCCGGTGAATGCCGTGTCCTGGTAGGCGTCGCTGGCGACCGTGACCCGCTGCCCGATCGCGACCTGCGGCAGCTGCTGCTGCGGGAGGTAGAAGTCGACGTAGATCGGATCGATGGTCTGCAGGGTCACCAGCTTGTCGCCGGGGTTGATGTACTGCCCCGGATTGGCCGTGCTGATGCCGAGCTTGCCGGCGAAGGGAGCGCGGATGCTTTTCTTTTCGAGCAGCGCCGCCTGCTGGGCGACCTGTGCCTTCTTGCTCTTGAGATCGGCGGCATCGTTGTCGAGCTGGGCCCTGCTGATCACTTCCGCGGCGAGCTGGGCCTGGTCGCGCTGGTAGACCGTCTCGGCCAGCTCCGCAGCCGCCTCGAGCGAGCGCAGCAGCGCCAGGTCCGCTTCCGCGTTGAGCTGGATCAGCATCTGCCCGGCCCTGACCTCGTCGCCGGACTTGAACTCGACGGCGCGCACCAGGCCGGCCACCTCGCCGCTGATGTCCACGCCGCGGACCGCACGCAGCGTGCCGACCGCGGCCAGCTGCGGCTGCCATTGCTGGAAGCCGGCCTTGATCGTGCTGACCGTGGCCGGCGGGATCGGGCTGCCGGCCATGTATTTCGCCATCATGTAAGCCTTGAAGAAATTGAAACCGACGATGCCTCCCAGGAGCAGGCCGACCGCCACGAGCATGATCGTCATGCGCTTCTTCATGCTGCCTCCGTTCTAATGCCGCCTCGCCGCCGGCCAGGCTGCGCTGCCGATCAGTTCTTCTGCGTCAGCGATGCCGCGGCGTCGGCTCCCTCCTGCTGCCACCAGCCGCCGCCTAATGACTGGAACAGTGCCGCCGTGTCGGCGTAGCGCGCCGCCTGGGCCGCCGCCAGGGCCAGCCGCACCTGCTGGTATTGCTGCTGCGCGACCAGCAGCGCCAGGGCGCTGGCGCCGCCGAGCCGATACTGGCGCTGCGTGAGACTAAGCGTTTCGCGGGCCGACGCTTCGGCGTCGGCCTGGGCACTCAAGGCCCTCGCGTCCGCCTCGAGGGCGCGCAATGCGTCGGCGACGTTCTGGAAGGCGACCAGCACGGTCTGGCGGTACTGGGCCTGGGCCTGGTCGTAGGCGGCGACCGCCGCGCGGCGTTTGGCATCGAGCGCTCCACCGTGGAACAGCGGTTGCGCCAGCGCCGCCGCGAGGCTCCACAGCGCGGGCCCGCCAAAGAGCTCGTGCAGTTGCGTCGCCTCCAGGCCTAAGCTCGCCGAGAGGTTGATTTTCGGGTACAGGTCGGCCGTGGCTACGCCGATCTGGGCGCTGGCCTGGTGCAGCAGGGCTTCGGCAGCGCGAATGTCCGGGCGCTGCCGGGCGAGCTGGGAGGGCAGGCTGAGCGGCAGTTCTGGCGGCAATTCGAGCTGATCGAGATCGAACTCGGGCAGCGCCGCCTCGCCGGGCAGCCGTCCGCTCAGCACCGCGAGCTGATGCCGCGCCTGGGCCAGATTGCGCTCGAGCGGCGGCAGCGTCGAGCGCGTCTGATCGAGTTGCGATTTCAGCGTCAGCACGGCCAGGCGTGCGGCCGCGCCGAGCTCGTACTGGCGTTGCACCAACTCGAGCTGCTGCCGTTCCGCGGCGATGATTTCCTGCGTCGCGCCGATCTGCGCCCGCAGCGAGGCTTCGCGAATCGCGCCGGTGACGACGTTCGAGGTCAGGGCGAGATGGGCCGCCTGGAACTGGTAGCGCTGATAGTCGACCGCCGCCTGCAAGGCCTCCAGTTCGCGGCGGTTGCCGCCGAATGCGTCGAGCTGGTACGACACATTCACCGAGGCGTTGTAGAGGCTGAAAATGCTGGCGCCCGCGTCCGGCCGGCCGAACGCTGCGCCGCTGACGCGCTCGCGCGCCGCGCCGGCGTTCAGATCGACCGCCGGAGACAGCAGCGCGCCGCTTTGCGCCGCAAGGTTTTCCCGCGCCTGGCGCAGCGTCGCCTGGGCGGCCGCGAGGGTGGGATTCTCGTCGATCGCCTGGCGGACCACCCGATCGAGGGCTTCCGAGCGGAACAGGCTCCACCACTGCGCCGGCAGGTCGCCGCCGCTGACCAGATGCTGGCTCGCGCCGCCGCCGATGCCCGGCGCCGCGGCCGTCTCGTCGGGCATCGGCGTCTCGGTATAGCGGCTTGCGGCGGGCGCGGCCGGTTGGCGAAAATCCGGACCGGCGGTCATGCAGCCCGACAGGCAAGCCCCGAAAAGGAGTGCGGCGGTCAGCCGAAAGGAGTTCACTGCGTCTTGTCGAACCTTGTCCGAACTTGGCGTCGCCGCCGCGTCGCCATGACGACCGTGCGGCATTCAGTGTCCTTTGAGCGATGTTGCCTGGCCAAGTTCAGGAAACGCCGATCACGGGACCCGCGCAGCCGTCATTGTCGAGACGGCTTGCCCTCCCCCGCGCCGCGCTCGGCCGGGCCGAGCGGAGCCGCTGCCACCGCCAAGACAACCGCAGGGAACCGGCAACGCAACAATGCCGCGACGCGCCGCCATGCCGACCGGGCCGGCTGACTCGTTCAAGTGCACGACCGCGGCGCCCCGCCGCTGCGCGACGAGCCGATCTTCACCGGCGCCGAGTGCCGGGATATCCCGATGCCGCGATCTATATGTCCGTGGCATAGACCGGCGCCGGACGCTACGCGGCTATCGGACCTTTATCGGCTCATCGCCCGGGAATACGAGCGCGCCATGTATCGTCGCCGCAACGAGGTCGAGCGTCTGTTTGGTCGGCACGAGGGGTTTCGCCGAATCGTCTCCCGATTCGAGAAACTCGACCTCATGTTCCCGGCCTTTAGCCAATTCGCGCCGCTCGGCGAAGGCCTTCGTTAGTGTCAATACGCCCTAGCCGAAGCCCAGCGAATCGGCGAAGGAAAGGGCTTCCAGTTGCGCCCGGTTGAGGCGCTCCGCCGTCAACTGCAGGGCTTCGGCCTTGGCCAGCAATTCCTCGCCGCTGCCATTTTCGCAGGCCACGGCCAGATCGAGGAAAGGGACGAGGATTCCTTCGTGGCGCAGCAGCGCGTCGCTGATCGCGTCGGAAAGGTGCATCTGCTCGAGGGCCTGCTCCATCCCGCAGCCGAGTATCGCGTCGAGCAGGGAAAAGGCGCCGGCGATGAACAGGTTGTCGGTCTGATCGCGGCCGAAGAATCGGTCGCCGACGATCTCCATCAGGCGTCCGCGGGCCACCGCGGTCTGCATCAGGACGGGCGCCGCGGGATCCTTGCTGGCCGTGACCAGCAGCAGGGACAGCCATTTGTAGAGTTTGGCGTAACCGAGGATCGCCACGGCGTGGTGAAAGGACTGGATTTCGCAGGACAGGCCGAAGCCGGCCGAATTGATGTAGCGCAGCAGCTTGAACGACAGGGTCACATCGTGCTTCAGGGCGGTTTCGATGTCGCTCACGTCGGCATCGCGCTGGACCAGATTGAGCAACTGGACCAGCTTGGCGTGGTTCGAATTCAACTTGCCGACCGGCTTGGCGCCGTTCAGGAAGAACCAGCCTGCCGCGCCGGAAAATCCGTTCTTCATCGCCACGTCGAAGGCATCGTTGTTGTCGAGGTGCTTGGCGATCGCCGGTGCCGGCGCGGCGGGCAAGCGGGACTGGGTACGCGCGTCGGCGAGCAGGAAGCGGAATTGCAGTTCCGCCGGCAGGGTCATTTGCGGCATATAGCCATCGAGGCAGAGGGGCGTGCCGCGCCGCGCCAGTTCCTCGAGCAGCGCCTGGGTGCCGTCGTCGTCGAAACTCGCGGCCGGGATCTCGAGCATGGCATTGTCCGGCATGGCCCAGCCCAGCAGGTCGGGATTTGGCGTGCCGCCATCGAGGCTTAACAGCACGGTGCGGGCCTTAGGCCAGGCATCGCCGAGGGCGTCGAGGGTGGCGGCGGCCGACGCGGCGTCGCCGTGCACGATGAGGCGGGTGGCGGTGATGGCGCGTTGGCGGTTGATCACCGGTTCGCGGCGAATAATGGCTGGCGGGCTCATCAGGCGGCTACCGAATCTCGGGCGTAGGAAAAGGCGTCGGCAAAATGCGCTGCTCGCGCATTCCGCGAGCCAGGAAATCCCGCCAGACCGCCTCGATCTGCGCCGGGGGCGCAGCAGGCATAGACATCGTAGCCGGAAAGATCGGCGGCGTGTGCAAATGCCGATCGGTGCGCCAGGCAGGTCCGGCCGTCCCGGGAATCGGCGGCCGTGGCTTGGCAAAGGATAGCCACGGTGCGATTGGGGTCGTGCGGTTCGGCAGGATTCCGGCGCGTCGGGGAAGCCGCCTCGTCTGCCGCGGCCGTCCTTCGACGCGGCATGACAGCGCTTGCAACCGGGGAGCAGGTCGTGCCGACTCGGCCATCGCCTCCCGGAAGCGGTTGATCGGCACGGGCCGCGTCCGCCGGGTACGGCCTTTTAGTGTCTTTGTGAAAACGGCGCTGAGCGGCCGAATGCCGGATCGCTCAGAACAAGCTCTTCGCCCAGCCGATCACGGTGCCGACAAGGACCATCGCCTTCAACTTCCACAGCGCCGCTGTGTCTCCCGGCTGCGGCACCGCCGCGCCGCAGCGCGGGTCGGCGCGTTGCAGGGCGCCGGTCATGGCGCGGCTGATGGGGATGGGCTCGCAGCCATGGCCGCTCTCGCAGATGAAGTCCCACGGATCGCGCGCCAGTACATGGCAGGCAAAGCAGTTCTTGCCGAAGCGGTTATTGACCTCGGCAAATCCCCGTCTGCGTATCGTGGAACCGCTCTCCGAGACCTCGAGTTCGAAGAACTCCCAGTCCCCGGTCGCCGGGTTGAAGTCCTTCTCACGCTTGACCATCGCCTCGGTCGGCACCAGTTGAACGACCGAACCCTCCGGGTAGATCGCTCCCGCTTTGGCGTTGGCGGCCGCTACCGTGGCGTCTACATGACCGAGGAGGTTGTCGACGTAGAAATGCCTTACCGGCGTCATCTGCCGGATGCAGCGAAAACTGCCGTTATCGACCTTGATCGCCTGCGCCGCCGTCGTGTCCGCCGCCCGGGCCGTGGCCATTGCCAGCAGGCCGATCGCCGTCAAGCACGCCGCCAACCCGGTTGGCATCCTGCACGCAAATTCCCGGCTCATCGCGGCCACTCCTGAGGGAGACGCATCCGCTTCATTGTAGGCCCCGTGTCGGCGAGGCGCTGACGGGCCCAAGAGGCGGCAAAGACGGCGACGACCTGGGCGATCGTGGCGAGTTCGATCGGGGGTGGCTGACGAATGCGGGTAGATGTGCTTATCGTGCCCAAGTCAAAATGCATAGCCGTTCGGCCACGTTGTCGGTCACGCATATCGTACCGAGGGCCCGAGCGTGCGCCGCAATCAGCATGTCGTTGGCACCGATTGGAGTTCCCTTGCGTTCGAGGCTGGCGCGGATGACGGCATAATGCCGGTCGGCGTCGGCCTCGAAGGCCAGGATATCCATGGCGCCGAGCACCGCCTCGACCTGTCGCGTGAGTTTCGCCGAACCCCGCTTCACGGCGCCACAGCGCAACTCGCAGGCGACGGTGATGCTGGTGAAGAAGCTATCCTCGCCGACCCTGGCGATGCGCTCCGAGATCGGCCCCTGCGGCTGTCGAACGAGGCAGGAGAGAATATTGGTATCGAGCGGATAAGGGCGCGCGCTCATATTTCAACCCGTTCCGCCGCCATGGTCTCAACCGAGGGAAAGGCTTCCTTGATCGGCTTCAGAGCGGCGAGCACCGTCATCAGCGAAGGCCGGGCCACCGGCTCGACAATCAGGCGATTGCCCTCCCGGCGGATGATGGCCTCGTCGCCCGGCAATACCAGGTCGCGCGGAATGCGCAAGGTTTGGTTGCGGCCGTTCTTGAAAAGGCGAACACGGCGTTCTGCGGACATAACGGTCTCCAACCCTGGCCTTATACTCGGCATAGGCTAGACAAAGCTGGGGCGGAAAACAAGCATGGCTTGCGGCGACAGGCGGAGCCGCTCGGCACAATTGCCGAAGAGCCTAAGGCTGTGCTTGAAGGTTCCCGGATGGTGCCGCAAATATGCCATAGCGCTAGCCACCGCAGGTGACGGCTTGTGGCCGATGGCGACGGCCAAACTGATCGCAAGGTGCAGTCATAATGAATGCTTGGCGGCATAACGGAAGATCCATCACGACATCCTGATAGGCGAAAAATGAACGGATACTTCGTCACCGGCAGCGACACCGGGGTCGGCAAGACCCTGGTGGCCTGTGCCCTGCTGCAGCTCCTGACGCGCCGCAGCGTCGATGCCGTCGGCATGAAGCCGGTGGCGGCCGGGGCCGCTGCCGACGGGCGCAACGCGGACGTCGAGGCGCTGCTCGCGGCCGGCTCCGCGCCGGCTGGTCAACCCCTACGTCTTCGCCGCGCCGGTCGCGCCGCACCTAGCGACCGCCATCGTCAGGCGGCCAATTTGGCGCTAGCAAGACGGTTCAGGCTGACGCCTTGCTCGGCAGCCTGCATAGCCAAGGCCCGATGAACCTCCGGAGGAATACGTACCCGGAACTCCCCGCTGTAGTGCTTTTCCGCGAGTGGCACGGGTACAACCTCTCCTGCCGATCCCATGTCGGCCACCGCCTCGCCTACCATCTTTCGGATCCCCTTCAGAGCACCTTCCTGAGTCTTGGCCAGCCAGGATAGGGACGGAAATTCCGCGCACAGACCAACATACTCGCCATCCTCTGGCGACCAGGTTACGCGGTAGGTGTAGTGATCAACGCTCATGGTGCATGCCCTCCAGTTTCTCGATCGCAAGAAGCACCTGCCGCACTTGGTACGCCTTGGCCTTTCCTTTGTTGTCCTGGATGTTGATCCGAGGATCGCCGGCCCACGGCGTCTTGAAGATCGCGTGACTGGCGCCCATCCGCCGCGCCTTGCCGAAGTACTCCTCGCAGACCTTCTTAAGGTCGTTGAACCGGATGTTTGCCGGTTTGCAACGCATTTGGTCGACGATTTCCTTGGAAGCCGTCATGCGCTAATGGTATCAATAGTGACACCATTTTTCAACTCCAGTTTCGGTCCGATCACTCTCCTGATTCTGGATGCACGTCTGCTACAAACGGCCAGATAACCGAATGTCGCAATTTGGCCGGTCTGCGACGGTCACACTGGTCGTAAGTTGCAGTCATAATGAATGCTTGGCGGCATAACGGAATATCCATCACGACATCCTGATAGGCGAAAAATGAACGGATACTTCGTCACCGGCAGCGACACCGGGGTCGGCAAGACCCTGGTGGCCTGTGCCCTGCTGCACCTCCTGGCGCGCCGCGGCGTCGATGCCGTTGGCATGAAGCCGGTGGCAGCCGGCGCCGACGCCGACGGGCGCAACGCGGACGTCGAGGCCCTGCTCGCGGCTGGCGCCGCGGCGCCGCGTCGGCTGGTCAATCCCTACTCTTTCGCCGCGGCGGTGGCGCCGCACCTGGCGGCGGCTGGCGAAGGCCGCGAGATCCGCTTCGCGCCCATCCTCGAGGCCTGCGCCGAGCTGCGCCGCGATCATGACGTGGTCATCGTCGAGGGGATCGGCGGCCTGCTCGTGCCGCTCGGTCCGGACGGCGATGCCGCCGACCTGGCGCGCGCCATGGGCCTGCCGCTGCTGCTGGTAGTCGGGCTGCGCCTGGGCTGCCTCAACCATGCCCTGCTGAGCGCCGAGGCCATCGCCGCGCGCGGCCTGACGCTGGCCGGCTGGGTGGCCAACGCCATCGACCCGGCGATGGCCCTGGTCGAGGCCAACATCGCCACCCTCGAGGCGCGCCTGGCCGCGCCGCTGCTCGGCGTCCTGCCGCACCTGGCGCCGCCCGACGCGGTGCGCGCCGCCGGCCTGCTGAGACTGCCGGCGGCGTAGAATCTTGCCGTACCCTTAGCTGTCGCGAGACTCGCTCATGATGGACTCCCCGCTCGTCGCCGCGCCGCTCCCGCCCGCCCTCGCGGCAAGCCTGGCGGTGCGCTTCGGGAGCCGCTTCTCGACCGCCGCGGCGCATTGCCTGCAACATGGCCGCGACGAATCGGCGCACTTGGCGCAGCCGCCCGATGGCGTCGTCTACGTCGAATCGACCGCCGAAGTCGTCGATCTCGTCCGCCTCTGCGCCGCCCATCGCGTGCCGCTGATCCCCTTCGGCAGCGGCACTTCGCTCGAAGGCCAGATCCTCGCCGTGCACGGCGGCATCAGCGTCGACCTCTCCGGCATGAAGCGCATCCTCGCCGTGCGCCGCGAAGACCTCGACGCCAGCGTCGAGGCCGGCGTGACGCGCCAGGAGCTCAACGCCGCGCTGCACGATACGGGGCTGTTCTTCCCCATCGATCCCGGCGCCGACGCCTCGCTCGGCGGCATGGCGGCGACCCGCGCCTCGGGGACCAACGCCGTGCGCTACGGCACCATGCGCGAGAACGTCCTCGGCCTGACCGTGGTGCTCGCCGACGGGCGCGTCATCCACACCGGCGGCCGGGCCCGCAAGTCGGCGGCCGGCTACGACCTGACGCGCCTCTTCGTCGGCAGCGAGGGCACGCTGGGCATCATCACCGAGCTGACGGTGCGCCTGCATCCCGTACCCGAGGCGATCTCCAGCGCCGTCTGCGCCTTTCCGACCATCGACGCGGCGCTGCGCACGGTCATCGAGATCATCCAGCTGGGCCTGCCGGTGGCGCGCCTCGAACTGCTCGATGCGCTGGCCCTGACGGCCATCAACCGCTACAGCAAGACCACGCTGCGCGAGGCGCCGACGCTGTTCTTCGAGTTCCACGGCAGCCCGGCCGGGGTCGCCGAGCAGGCGCGCACCGCCCAGGACCTCGCCGCCGGCCACGGCGGCCTGGACTTCGACTGGGCGACGCGGCCCGAGGACCGGAGCCGCCTCTGGCAGGCCCGCCACGACGCCTACTTCGCCTGCCTGGGCCTGCGGCCCGGCGCCCGTGCCCTGTCCACCGACGTCTGCGTGCCGATCTCGCGCCTCGCCGACTGCATCGCCGAGAGCCGCGACGACGTCGAGGCCGTCGGCCTGACCGCGCCGCTGGTCGGCCATGTCGGCGACGGCAACTTCCACTTCGTGATCCTCTGCGATCCTGCCGATGCCGACGAGATGGGCCGAATCCATGCCTTCTGCGACCGCCTCGCCGAGCGCGCCATCGCCATGGGCGGCACCTGCACCGGCGAGCACGGCATCGGCCTGGGCAAGCGCGACTACCTGGCGCGCGAGCACGGCGAGGCGGCGGTGGCGGCGATGCGCGCCCTCAAGGCGGCGCTCGACCCGGCCGGCCTGTTCAATCCCGGCAAGATATTTCCCTAGCCCCCGGGGAACCGGGAGCCTTCCCGGCGCTTCCTATAATGGGTAAGGAATCCGCCGGAGAAACCGCCTTGAACGCGCCGCTGCGCCTGCAGAGCCTCGACGACAAATACACGGTCGACTCCGGCCGCGTCTTCCTCACCGGCGTCCAGGCCCTGGTTCGGCTGCCGATGCTGCAGCGCCAGCGCGACCTCGCCGCCGGCCTCAATACCGCCGGCTACGTCTCCGGCTACCGCGGCTCGCCGCTGGGCGGCCTCGACCTGGCGCTGGGCCGGGCCCGCGAGCACCTGGCCCGCCACCACATCCGCTTCCAGCCGGGCGTGAACGAAGACCTCGCCGCCACGGCGATCTGGGGCAGCCAGCAGGTCAACCTGTTCCCCGGCGCCAAATATGACGGTGTCTTCGGCCTGTGGTACGGCAAGGGGCCCGGCGTGGATCGCTGCGGCGACGTCTTCAAGCACGCCAACTCGGCCGGCACCTGGAAGCACGGCGGCGTCCTGGCGGTGGCCGGCGACGACCACGCCGCGCGCTCCTCGACGCTCGCCCACCAGTCCGAGCACGCCTTCAAGACGGCGCTGCTGCCGGTGCTGGCGCCCTCCGGGGTGCAGGACTACCTCGACCTCGGCCTGCACGGCTGGGCGCTGTCGCGCTACTCGGGCTGCTGGGTGGCCTTCAAGGCGGTGGCCGACACGGTCGAGTCCTCGGCCTCGGTGGACATCGCCCCGGACCGGGTGCGCATCGTCATTCCCGACGACTACCGGCTGCCGGACGGCGGCCTCAACATCCGCTGGCCCGACCCGCCCCTCGAACAGGAGGCGCGGCTGCTCAACCACAAGCTCTACGCGGCGCTCGCCTACTGCCGCGCCAACGGCCTGAACCGCATCGTCATCGATTCGCCCAACCCGCGCTTAGGCATCATCGCCTGCGGCAAGAGCTATCTCGACGTGCGCCAGGCCTTCGACGATCTCGGCATCGACGACGACCTGGCGGCGCAGATCGGCATCCGCCTCTACAAGGCCGGCATGGTCTGGCCGCTCGAAGCCGACGGCGTGCGCCACTTCGCCGCGGGCCTGGAGGAAATCCTGGTCGTCGAGGAGAAGCGCCAGTTCATCGAGTACCAGTTGAAGGAGGAACTCTACAACTGGCGCGAGGACGTGCGGCCGCGGGTCATCGGCAAGTTCGACGAGAAGGGCGAATGGGCGCTGCCGCACGGCGACTGGCTGCTGCCGGCGACTTCGGAGCTGTCGCCGGCGCGCATCGCCCGCGTCGTCGCCGACCGCATCGGCCGCTATTTCACCTCGCCGCGGATCCGCCAGCGGCTGGCGCTGATCGAGGCCCGCGAGCAGGCCGCGGCCAGCCCCATCGTGGCGGTCAGCCGCATCCCCTATTTCTGCCCCGGCTGCCCACACAACAGCTCGACCCGCGTCCCCGAGGGCAGCCAGGCGATGGCCGGCATCGGCTGCCACTACATGGCCATCTGGATGGACCGCAACACCGCTACCGTCTCGCACATGGGCGGCGAGGGCGTCGCCTGGCTCGGCCAGGCGCCGTTCACCGAGCGCCGCCACGTCTTCGTCAACCTCGGCGACGGCACCTACTTCCACTCCGGACTGCTCGCCATCCGCGCCGCCGTGGCTGCATTCAACGGCCCTTCCCCCGGCCCCTTCCCCGAGGGAAGGGAAGCGCAGGCGCTTCCCTCCGGGGAGGGTGTGGGCCCATCCCCCAGCCCCTTCCCCGGGGGAAGGGGTGACGGGGGCTCGCTGTGCTCGAATGTGGATGGCGCGGTTTCGGCGGCGAGCGACGGCGGCACGCCGCGCTCGAATGCTGATGACATACGGCCGGGGGTGACCTACAAGATCCTCTACAACGATGCCGTCGCCATGACCGGCGGCCAGGCGCTCGACGGCACGCTGAGCGTGCCGCAACTGGCCCGGCAACTGGCGGCCGAGGGCGTCGGGCGGATCGTCGTGGTCAACGACGGCACCGAGCGCGCCTACCAGGTCGGCGACCTGCCGCCCGGCATACCCATACGTCATCGCGACGAACTCGACCTGATCCAGCGCGAACTGCGCCGGCAGCCCGGCGTCTCGGCGCTGATCTACGACCAGACCTGCGCCGCCGAGAAGCGCCGCCGGCGCAAGCGCGGCACTTACCCCGATCCGCCGCGCCGCCTTTTCATCAACGAGCGCGTCTGCGAAGGCTGCGGCGACTGCGGCGTGCAGTCGAACTGCCTGGCCGTCGTTCCGGTCGAGACCGAATACGGCCGCAAGCGCGCCATCGACCAATCGGCCTGCAACAAGGACTACTCCTGCGCCAACGGCCTCTGTCCCTCCTTCGTCCTGGTCGAGGGCGGCCGGCTGCGCCGCGGCAAGGGGCTGGACGCCGCCGGCGCCGGCTTCGCCGAGCCACCCGAGCCGGCCCTGCCCGGCACCGCCGAGCCCTACAACATCCTGGTCAACGGCGTCGGCGGCAGCGGCGTCATCACCCTCGGGGCGCTGATCGGCATGGCCGCCCACATCGACGGCAAGGGCGTCTCGGTGCTCGACATGACCGGCCTGGCGCAGAAGGGCGGCGCCGTCTTCTCGCACGTGCGCATCGCCGACGAGCCGCGCCGCCTTCATGCCGTACGCATCGCCACCGGCGAGGCCGACGCGCTGATCGGCGGCGACGTGATCGTCGCCGCCGGCGGCGACACCCTGGTCAAGATGGCGGCCGGGCGCAGCCGCGCCGCCATCAACAGCGCCGAGACGCCGACCGCCGAATTCACCCGCGATCCCGACTGGCAGTTTCCGCTGGAGAAGATGCAGGAGGCGATCCACGCCGCGGCCGGCGGCGCCGCCGACTTCGTCGATGCCGCGGCGCTGGCCCGGCGCCTGCTCGGCGACGTCGTCGGCGCCAACCTGCTGCTGCTCGGCTACGCCTGGCAGAAGGGCCTGGTGCCGGTCTCGGGCGCGGCGCTGCAGCGGGCCATCGAGCTCAACGGCACGGCCGTCGCCATGAACCTGCAGGCCTTCCGCTGGGGCCGCCTGGCCGCCCACGACCAGGCCGGCGTCGAACGCTACGCCCGGCCGTCGCCGCCGGTCGCGCCGCCGCAGACCCTCGACGAACTGGTCGAACGCCGCGCCGCCGACCTCGCCGCCTACCAGGACGAAGCCTACGCGATGCGCTACCGCAGCCTCGTCGCCTGCGTGCGCAGCGCGGCGCCACTGCTGGCGGAGCGCGTGGCGCGCAACTACTACAAGCTGCTGGCGATCAAGGACGAGTACGAGGTGGCGCGTCTCTACGCCGACCCGGCCTTCCGCGCCGGCATCGACGCCCTGTTCGAGGGCGACTTCAAGCTCCGCGTGCAGCTGGCGCCGCCGCTCATCGCTCGCCCCGATCCGTCCACCGGCCGGCCGCGCAAGCGCAGCTTCGGCCCCTGGCTGCTGCGCGCCCTGCCCTGGCTGGCGCGGCTGCGCGGCCTGCGCGGCACGCCCTGGGACATCTTCGGCCGCAGCCCGGAACGCCGCGCCGAGCGGCAGTTGATCCGCGACTACGAGGACGACGTGGCCCTGGCGCTGACCCGCCCGGCGGCCGCCGCGGCCGGCGAACTGCTGGCCTGGCCCGAGGCGGTGCGCGGCTACGGCAGCGTCAAGGCCGCCGCCATCGCCGCCCTGCGGCCGCGCCGCGAGGCCCTGCGCGCGGCGCTGTCGCGGGAGGCGCCGCAGACGATTCCACAGACTATGCCGACGCCATAGTTGCCTCGCCGGCCGCGGCGGCCGACAATCGCCGCCGGGGGAGGTGCGCGTGTTCGACTGGGGTATCAGGCAGCGGGTGATCTTCGTGGCGGTGGTGCCGGGGGCGGCGATCGCCCTGGGCCTGGCCATCTACTTCCTGGCGCTGCGCTATGCCGACGTCGAGGCCGCCCTGGAGAGCCGCGGCGCCGCCCTGTCGCGGCAGCTCGCCCCGGCCGCCGAGTACGGCGCCTTCTCCGGCAACGGCGCCGAGCTGCGCCGCCTGGCGCTGGCCACGCTGCGCGATCCGGACGTCGCCGCGGTGGCCATCCACGATGCCCGCGGCGCCGCCCTGGCGGTGGTCGGCCAGCCCACCCTGGTCGACGCGCCGCTGCAGCTCAGCGACGGCTGGTCGGGCCGCAGCGGCGACGGCGAGCGCCTCTACTTCCATGCCAAGATCATACGCGCCGGACTGGCCGCGGAAGACCCCTTCCTCGTTGCGGCGCCGCCCCAGGAACTGGGCAGCGTCACCCTGGAGATGACGCGGCGCCGCGTCATCGTCCGCCGCCGCGAGATCCTCGTCGTCACGGCGATGTTCACCGCCGCGCTGCTGGCGGCGGCGGCGATGCTCGCCTGGCGCCTCGGCCGCGACGTCACCGAGCCGGTGCTGGCGCTCGACGACGTCGTCGGCCGCATCCGCCACGGCGAACTCGACGCCCGCGTCGCGGCTCACCCGGCCGGCACCCTGGCCAAGCTCGAGGCCGGCATCAACGAGATGGCCGCCGCCCTCGAGGCGACGCAGCGCCGCTCGCGCGCCGCCCTGGCCGACAGCGAGGCGGAACTGCGCGAGCAGCACCGTTTCGCCGGCACCCTGCTGGCCGCCCAGTCCGACGCCGGCGTCGGCACCCTGCTGCTCGAGGACGGCCGGGTCATCTACGCCGACGCCTCGGCCGTGGCGATCTGCGGCTATGCCGCGGGCGAGCTGGCCGCCGCGCCGAGCTTTCTCGACCTGGTGGCGCCCGAGATGCGCGGCGACGAGTGGCGCGACTTCGTCCATTACCTCGGCGGCGAGGCGCGCCGCCACCGCTATGCGCTGCCGATCCGCGGCCGCGACGGCACCGCCCGGACCATCGAAATGGCCGTGGCGGCGCTGCCCGGGGCGCACGGCCGGCGCATCCTCGGCGTGGTCATCGACATCACCGAGCGCAAGCGCGACGAGCTGCGCCTGGCCGCCGCCTACGACGAGCTGAAGCTGAAGAAGGAGGAGGCGGAGCGCGCCAGCCTGGCCAAGTCGCGCTTCCTCGCCGCCGCCGGCCACGACCTGCGCCAGCCGCTGCACGCCCTGACGCTGTTCGCCGCGCAGGCCGAGCTGCTCGCCGCGACGCCGCCGCAGAGCCGCCTGGCGGAGCAGATCGGCCGCGCCGCCGAGTCCATGGGCGAGCTGCTGGCGGCGCTGCTCGACATCTCCCGCCTCGATCTCGCCGAGCTCGTCGTCAAGCTCCGGCCGCTGCCGCTGGCGCCGCTGCTGGAGCGGATCGCCGCCGCCCACCGGGGCGCCGCCGAGGCCGCCGGGCTGCGCCTCACCTGCCTGCCCAGCGCCGTCTGGGTGCGCAGCGATCCGCAACTGCTGGCGCGGATGATCGACAATCTGGTCGGCAACGCCGTCCGCTACACGCAGCGCGGCCGCATCCTCGTCGGCGTGCGCCGCGAGGCGGCCTGCGTGCGCCTCGAAGTTCATGACACGGGCATCGGCATCGCCGCCGAGCACCTGCACAACATCTTCCAGGAGTTCTACCAGGTGGGCAACGAGGAGCGCGATACGGCCAAGGGCCTGGGCCTCGGCCTGGCCATCGTCGAGCGGCTCGGCAACGCCCTCGGCCACCGCGTCGCGGTGCGCTCGCGGCCGGGCCGCGGCTCCTGCTTTTCCATCGCCCTGCCGCGGGCGGCAGCGGCGCCGCTGCCGCCGGACGAGGCCGAGCCGGCCGCCGACTTCGCCGCCCGGGTGCTGGTGGTCTGCGAGACGCGGCCGGACCGCGACAGCCTTACCGCGCTGCTGCGCGGCTGGGGCTGCAGCGTGATCGAAGCGCGCCGTCCCGGCGAGATCGCCGCGGCGCTGGCCCGCGGACATGCCGATGTCATCGTCTGCGACGACTGCTGCTACGACGAGGCCCGCCGCGAACTCGACGGCACGGCCGCGCCGCCGCCGCTGGTGCTGATCGGCGAAGCGCCGCCGGGGGCGGCGCCGGCCGGGCGGCTGGCCAAGCCGCTGCGGCCGGCCCGGCTGCGGGCCCTGCTGCGCCACCTGCTCGACGAGCAGACGGCTGCCTAAGTCCGGCCGGAACCGTTCGCTAAGAGCCCCTGACAGAATGATGCGCGCCTGCGTTGGCCCCGAGATGCGGATGATCGCGCGAAGCGCGGCGACGGCAAGGGTGATTCCCTTGCCGAGCCGTGCGACAACGCGGGCGTTGCGGCGCAGGCTAAGCTTCGCGCAGCGAAGCTTAAGCGCAGCGGCCGCAGCCACAAAGCGAGCGCCGCATATCGGGGCCAACCCTCCGGGCCGGGGCATTGCGGGGCGCATCGCCGCGTTGCGGCGCTTCGTGAGGCAATCAGCATCACCGCCGCGCCTCGCGCTGCATCCCCGCAATGCCCCGGCGCAGACGCGGATCATTCTGTTAGGGGCTCTAAAGCCTGACCCGCGGCCGGTTCAGCAGCAGCAGGGCCTGGGCCCGGTTGCTGACGTTCATGGCCTTGAAGATCGCCGAGACGTGCACCTTCACCGTGCCTTCGGTGAGGCCGAGCAGCTCGCCGATCTGGCGGTTGCTCATGCCCTGCGCCAGCAGCTCGAACACCCGCGCTTGGCCCGGGGTCAGGCCGAAACGCTCGGCGGCGCTGCGGCGGCGCGGCACCCGCCGCCCGGGCAGCGCCGGCGGCAGGTAGAGGCGGCCGGCCAGCACTTCGCGCAGGGCGTCGAGCAGGACCTCGCCGGAACTGGTCTTGGGTACGAAGCCCGAGGCGCCCTGTTTCATGGCGCGGGCGATGGTGTCGGCATCGTCGATGGCCGAGAGGATGACGACGGGAATGGTCGGGAAGCGCTTGCGCAATACGCCGAGCAGGCCGAGGCCGTGGGTGCCGGGCAGCATCAGGTCGAGCAGGATCAGCTCGTAGTCCTCGCCTTGCGCCAGCAGCTCCAGCGCCGCGGCGGCGTCGGCGGCGCCGACCGCCAGGGCGCCGGGCTCGAGGCCGCTCAGCGTTTGCAGCAGGCCCTCGCGCACCAGCGCGTGATCCTCGACCACCAGCAATTTGAGCACGGCGCCTCTCCCGATGACGGGCGAGTCTAGCGAAAATCTGCCGCCGCCGCACCTGCTGCGGTAAGATCGGCCGATTCTCCCTGGAGTGCAGACCATGAGCGACCCCGCCTCGATGCAGGACCCCCTCGACTACGTCAAGAACCTCTGGGGCAGCATGGGCTTCGCCCTGCCCGGCATGGTCACGCCGACGCTAGACACCGGCGAGCTCGACAAGCGCATCGCCGACCTAAAGGCCGTCGAGGGCTGGCTGAAGATGAACCTCGGCATGCTGCAGATGAGCATCCAGGGCCTCGAGATGCAGCGCGTCACCGTGGCGGCGATGCAGGCCCTGTCGCAGTCGGCGGGCGGCGAGGGCGGCGCCAACCCCTTCGCCAGCGCCGCCTCCCTGTGGCCGTGGAACTACATGCCGGGCCAGTCCGGCGCGGCGGCCGAGCATAAGTCCGCAACGGCGACTTCGGCCGCCGCGAGCCCGTCGGCGAAGTAGGCTTAGCCCGAACCGAAGGCGCCGGCGGCGGCCAGCGCGGCGATCTCCTCCGCCGTAAAGCCGCGCCCCGCCAGCAGCGCCGTCCCGTCGCCACCCAGGGCCGGGGCCGGGCGCGGCGGCGGAAACACGACTCCCGAGATCTTCCACGGCGGCGCCAGTTGGCGCATCCCGGCCACCTCGACGACCATGCCGCGGGCATGGAGCTGCGGATGTGCCAGGGCCTCGGCGGGGGTCAGCACCGGCGTGACGCAGCAGTCGGCGGCGGCGAAGGCCGCCTCCCATTCGGCCAGCGGCCGCGCCGCGAAGATCGCCGCCAGCTCGGCGCGCACCCGCGCCCCATCGCCACCGCCAGCCAGACCTAAGGGGACGAAATCGGGCCGCCCCAGCACGGCGCAGAGACGCTGCCAGAACTTGGCCTCCAGGGCGCCGAGCGCCAGGTAGCGGCCGTCGGCGGTGCGGTGCACGCCATAGCAGGGCAGCGCGCCGGTCAGCAGGTCCTCGCCGCGCGCCGCCGCGCCGCCGCCCAACTCCGCCGCCATTGGCAGCAGGGCATGGGCCAGCAGGGCGTCGGTCATGGCCACGTCGACGCGCCGCCCCAGCCCGGTGGCCCGCGCCGCCAGCAGTGCCGCGAGCAGCGCCACCAGCGGCGCCAGGGCGCCGCCGAGCAGGTCGCCGGCCTGCAGGTTGGACAACGCCGGCGGGCCGCCGGCGACGCCGGTCTGGTCGAGCACTCCCGAAGTGGCCAGGTAGTTGATGTCGTGGCCGGCGCGCTCGCGCCACGGCCCGTCCTGGCCGTAGCCGGTGATGGAAACGTACACCAGGCGCGGATTGGCCGCCGCCAGCGCCTCCCAGCCCAGCCCCAGCCGCTCCATGACCCCGGGGCGGAAACCCTCGACGAGGACATCGGCATCGGCCGCCAGGCGCCGCAACAGCGCCGCGCCCGCCTCGCACTTCAAGTCGAGGACCAGGCTCCTCTTGTTGCGATTGACCATGCGGAACAGGTAGCCGTCGCCGCCGCCGGGCGGCCGCGGCCCCAGGCCGCGCGCCGCGTCGCCGGCCGGTTCCTCGATCTTGATCACCTCGGCGCCGAGATCGGCCAGGTGCATCGTCGCCACCGGCCCGGGCAGCAGGCGCGTCAGGTCGAGCACGACGAGGCCGGCCAGGGGCGGGGCGGCGGGGGCGGTCATGGGGCGTTCCTAAGGACGGGTGGCGCGAGGCGGTCGAGCGGACTGAGCACGCCGCGGCCGCCGCGGTTCAGCACGTGAATGTAGATCATCGTCGTGCTCACATCGGCGTGGCCGAGCAGCTCCTGCACGGTGCGGATGTCGTAGCCGGATTCGAGCAGGTGGGTGGCGAAGGAATGCGCAGGGTGTGGGGCGTGGCCGGCTTGACCAGCCCGGCGTCGCGCACCGCCTGCTTCACCGCCCGCTGCACGCCCTGGTCCTGCAGATGATGGCGGCGGACCACGCCCGAGCGTGGATCGGCCGACCGCGTGGCCGAGGGGAAGACGTATTGCCAGCCCCATTCGCGCCCCGCCGCAGGATACTTGCGGTCCAGCGCGTAGGGCAGATAAACCTCGCCGCAGCCGGCCGCCAAGTCCCGCTCGTGTATCGCCTTGACCCGCGCCAGTTGCTCGCTCAGGGGCTGCAGCAGCGCCTCCGGGAGCATCGTCACGCGATCCTTGAAACCCTTGCCATCGCGCACCAGAATTTCGCGCCGCGCGAACTCCATGTCCTTCACGCGCAGGCGCAGGCACTCCATGATGCGCAGCCCGGTGCCGTAGAGCAGATTGGCGATCAGCCATTGCGCGCCCTCCAGCCGGCAGAGCAGGGAATGAACCTCGGCCCGGGTCAGCACCACCGGCAGGCGCTTCGGCGCCTTGGCCTTCTCCACGTTGTCCAGCCAGGGAAGCTCGACCTCCAGCACTTCGCGGTAGAGGAACAGCAGCGCGCTCTTCGCCTGGTTCTGCGTGGACGCCGCGACCCGGCCGGCCACTGCAAGATGCGTGAGAAAGGCTTCCACCTCGGACGCCCCCAGCTCGCGCGGATGGCGCTTGTCAAAATGCCGGATAAATCGTTTAATCCACTCGATGTACGCCTGCTCGGTCCGCAGGCTGTAATGCTTGAGCCGGATTTTCCCCCGCACCTGATCGAGCAACCGGGGCTGCGGTGCGGACGCCGGACGAGACGGGTTCGAGCTCACGATTAGGATGCCCTAAAAATAGCCAAGTGACTGACATGCCAAGCATAAACCTTTTTGCTGGATTTTTATACAGTCCGGTGATGGAAAGTTTTCCGTCATTTCGGCGCCACATTTAACGTTAGGGGCTTATCTTGCGTGCCATGCTTCTAGCTCTGTTCGTCATATCCTCGGCGTTACAACCAAGCTACTCTGCGGATACTCAAAAAATGGAAAAGCAATTCAAACTCAAGAAGGAACAAATCAAACCGCTCGCTGTTGGCTATGGTGGCTGCGTAGCATCCGACAAAATTACCGTCGAAGGACTACCAGTTCGGTTTATGTACAAAGAAAAACCACACAACGCGCAGGATAGTGGGTGGAGCTTCCTGTCTGGCACCGAGTCAGATGAGTACATGGCAAACCCAAAGAATCATTCCGTCTACGACGTAAACACTATCGCCAATTACGATCCCAGCATCATTCCCCTTTTGGAATCTCCGGTTGGAAGCGTCTTCGAAAAAGTGCTGGGCGCAAAGGAGTTCAAAGTTGTTACCGATTGGCGCCCCTAACATGGCGCTCAACCTCGCTCCCTTCGGTCGCTGGACGCTGCGCGATAGAGCCGCGCAGCGCCGGTTAGCTCTACGTTAGGCCACACAGGCAATGACGATCACGGTTTCAGACCTCGCTGATCAAACCCAACGGGAGTTTGGGTACTTGTGCGAGCTTGGTTATACCCGGGCCGAGCCCGAGCTAATTGCCGAAAACTCCTATCGTGGTGGTTTCACGCTAACGTTTTCCGCGAGGATTCAGCGTGCATGATCGAATACGCGGACTGTGAGCTATCCGTTTCGATCAATGGCGTAGGCATCTTCGACGCAAAGTCGCATCCGGGCTTTTCGGGGAATACGTTCTCGCGAGAGCATCTCGCTGAGTTCCTGCCCAAGATCGCCGAGGAAATCCGCGCTGTTGTGGTACAAGGCACCCATCGTGTGGCCTAACCCGTCGCTCAACCGGACGCCCGCCGGCGGGCTTGCGCCCGCGCGTCGGTCGCCGGTTAGCTTATTCGTTCGGCCCCATCACAATGACTGACTCCGCAGATAACGAAGGTCTGGATATCGCCGGCTTTGGCAAGATCGCTAAGGCAATACCGGCAAAGGTATACGAGCGCAGCGCGACAACTCTGCTCACGACTTTCCAACAAGTCACCGCACCGATCACGGAAACAACAAGTGGGTTGGGGCGTTATCTCAAGCAGAAGTTTGACAACATGGTTGAAGCCGAGAAAGCGATAGCTACCTATACAGTTGAAAAGGCCGTTTCAAGGGCGAAAGAAAGAGCGCAACGCGCTGGCCGGCTGTTGCAGCCACCGGCGAGTTCGAAAGCATTCGTAAATGCGATAGAAGAGGCTTCGAAAGAAACCGATCCGTTGCTTCATGAAATGTGGGCTAACCTAATTGCGTCGCAACTAAGTGACGAGACCAGCCATCCTCACTTCGTTGAAGTTCTATCCCACTTCAGCTCCGCTGAAGCGCGATTGCTAACTGAACTGGTTCCGCGATCGGAAGTCGGAGAAAATAACGGCGGCTATTTCTTAGCAAATGATGATGCCTTCAAGTACTGGATCGCTCGGACCGGCGGCGAACTAAGGCCGTGGTCAATCTCCTGTGTTTTACTTCAAGAGTTTCGGTTTGCTGACGTCATCGCACCCAAGGATGGCAAACCGGAGGACACGGCGATCCTATTTCGCACTGCGCAGGGCTCTGCATTTCTTTCTGCCGTCACTCCGCCGCTAGGAACCGAGGGGTAGCCAAGAATGAATAGCTGGGGCCGAACCCATCATTCCACCGGACCTGCGCGAAAAGCCGCGCAGGCCGGTGAATTCAAACGTTCGGCCCCAAGACCATGAAGCGCTTCTGCTTCTTTTTCGTGTTTAGCCAGATCGGGGCGAGTGCTATCGCTGGAGACCTCCTACTTCCGCCAGGTACCGTTTGTTGGCCACTACACTTTTCCGGCATTACCTTAGGTATTTCCACAGATTCACATGTCCAGCGGCTTCTCGGGAAAGGCGTGTTCCGCGCCGCCGAAGGTGATGCCGGAGGCCGCTACTACATTGACAACAATGCCAAGGCCACATTGCACGTGGTGTCCTACACAGATTCAATCGTTGGAGAGGTAACAATTTCTGAGGGCGTCAGTTCGGAAATTTCCGCTGAGCAAAAGAACGCCAGAACGCCTTGGTTCAACCCCAAGGAACGCTTTGGGAATTGGCATGCTCTACGCCTCGGTGCATCGAAGAACGAAGTGCTGAAGAATCTTGGTAAGCCCCAGAAAGAAATGTCCCCTGACGAATGGCGGTACTCGGTGGCGTGCACGTGCGAACTACCTGAGTACTTCACTTTGTCGTTTAGGAGCGGTCGCCTTGTCAAAATCATTCTCTCCGCCCCGCCGGGCTAGGGGCCGAACCCATCATTCCACCGGACCTGCGCGAAAAGCCGCGCAGGCCGGTGAATTCAAACGTTCGGCGTCATGAAACTCGCTGCTATCCTCCTGCTAGTTGGCGCAACCCTCATCGGTTACGCCTACTCGCTTGCTCAATACAAAGACGAGGCCCTGTTCATGGAGCGCTACATGGCGTTGTCTGATGGCCAGAGCAATGAATATTGGAAGCTTCGGGAAGAAATGCTCGCCCCAAAGTTTCAACTCCAAGATTACGGCGGCACCTTAGTCGCACTCTCAATCGGAGTTCTTTGGGTTTCGCGCAAGGGTTGGCGGCGACTCAGGTCTCCGAAATCCCGTGCCACGTTGTTTGGCCTCGCGTTCGCAGCTCCGTTGCTCACCGCCGGCGCCTACGTCTTCGATCTCTTGCAGGGTTTTGCCAGAGGTGAGTTTCCCCACTGGGCAGACTCAATGGCCATTCCGTTGATGGGCGTCCCTGTTCTGCTTCTCGTCTTGCTAGTCTGGTCCGGCGGGCACTTGGCGTTTCTTCGCCGCACCTACCGCACTGAACTGTTGTCCCACGCTTTGTCGCCGCAAGCCAATTGGTGGCTATTGGCCGTCGCGGCGGTAACGGCCGTGCTATTGGCGCTATCCGCCGCGACAGGTCAGTACTGGTATGCCATTCCCGGGGCCGTTTGGCTCTACTTCTACATTTCTCTGGCCGCCTCGCGTCGCTCAACCCATGACGCCGAACCCGGCGGTCAACCGGACCCGCCGCATAAAGCCGCGGCAGGCCGGTTACCTTGAACGTTGGGCGTCACAAGGAGCGCAAGTGCTGAATCTCCAGAGCAGTAAGTGGTCAGAGCTTCGGCACGCCTACGGCAATGCGGCTGATATTCCTCAACTGCTCGCACGCCTTCGCGAGCTGCCAAAGTCGGAAGGGAAAGCCGAGCCGTGGTTCACTCTCTGGAGCGCCTTGGCACATCAAGGCGACGTCTATTCAGCTTCGTTTGCCGCCGTGCCTCACGTGATCGCTGCACTCGCTACAGCGCCATCCGAAGCCGATGAATCCTTCTTTCAGTTTCCGGCCTGGGTGGAAATATGCCGCGCCAAGAATCAGGTCGAGATTCCGACCGATCTGAAGGCACCATACTTCGAGGCACTCGCTCGCCTTCCGAGCTTGGTCGCGCAAGCGTCTACACGTCAGTGGGAGTCTGGCTTTTTGGCGTGCGCGCTGTCCGCCATAGCGGCGGCAAAGGGCCAGCACGAGCTCGCCGAAGCAGTGCTGGAAATGTCCACTCCGCAAATTGCCGAAGAATTCCTCGAGTGGCACTTCGACCAATGACGCCCAACCCTTCCTTCAAGCGGACCTGCCTACGGCAGGCCGCTTAAGTCAAACGTTGGGCGTCTCTAACGTGATCCGAATCTTTTGCGCTTGGCTGGTACTCTTGTCCGTTCCCGCGTTGGCGGCGGAAGGGCCTGGATGCTATGCCTTCGAAAACTTTACCGCGCCCTTATTTCGCGGGCCATACAAGGCGCCAAACGTGAACCAAACGCCAGAGGTCAGGCGCTTTCGAACCGTTATACGTCAAGGTGCGAAAGGTGATCCGAACTTCGCCGGCTATTTGCGGGTTGTTTCATGGGGATGCGGAAGCAACTGCCATTTATTTGCTCTCGTTGATATGAAGACGGGGAAGGTCTCAATCGTGCCGATTGAAGCTGGCCTTGGAGCAGAATTCCAAGCGAACAGTCGATTGTTGATTGCCGATTCGCCAAGAATGATTAAGGAAAGTGGCGTTTCGAGCGATCTATTTCGGACCATGTATTACGTTTGGGATGAAGATGCGAAAACATTGCAAACATTGCCTGCATGTCAATGAACCAGAGACGCCCAACCCTGCGGTGCAGGGGACGCTGCGCGATAAAGCCGCGCCGCGCCCTTGACCTTGAACGTTAGCCGTCACGGGACTCCTCATGCGCTCTTCGGAGATTGAAGCGCTTCTGGAAAAGCTCAATGGTTCGGGCTCCGACGAGGAATGGCGTGCTATTTCCAAGTTGCGAGGGCTCGATAACCTGCCAGATGTGCTTCTCGAGAAGTTCCAACGATCTAAGCGCTATGGCGCACGCGCCTCGTGCGTCTACAACTGCATACGGTACGCAACAACAAGTGACAGCGCATTCCAACTCGGTTTGGCTGCGACTAACGATAGATCTCGCGTAGTACGCTATCGAGCAGCAATGCTGTTGGCGGTCGCGCAGAATGAAGCTGCCATTCCGTATCTAGAATCTATGAAACTCAAGCACAAAGAATCTTTTGCGGACGCAGATTCGGCAATATTAGCCATATTGCATGGCAATCCGAACCTCTTCGTCGACAGAAACAATTCCGGTATGGTAAAGCTCAATATCCTATAAATGACGGCTAACCCTACGCTCAACGCGGACCGCCCAACAGCTGCGCTGTTGGGTTCCCTCCGGCCTTCGGCCTACGGCGGCCGGTTAGCTTCACTACAAGGGCTTCCCCAAAAAGCAAGTGCCGCGCTTTGGATTTTTAGTTCATCGCGTTTCTTCCTGATCTGATTCGTACTGCGCTGCTGTCATCGTGCGAGAAGGTGGAGGACTGCGAAACTACAACCGGTCATGTTGGGCATAGTGCCCGGACCCTGATGAAAGACGCGCGCCGGGACCTCAATCGTTAGTCGGGTTCTACTGCTTCCCCGTGAAGTGATCAGGCACTCCCGGCGCGGGTCCAACCCGCTTCACATCAACGCATGCAGTGCATCGGTGATTCCTGGGCCACCGCTCCCGGTGGCCGCTTGATCCTTCCTTTCCCTATAGACGCTTTTGACTTTCACTCAGACCCTACCCGCGGTCAGCCGGAAATCCTCGCCATACTTCAATACCGCCCAGGCCAATCGCGCGTTCTTCGCCGCAATCGCCACCACGGCACGCCAGTAACCCCGCCGCTCCTGCAGGTTGCGCGCCCAGCGGCTGAAACCGTCCTGCTTGTCGCCCAGCCCGGCCAGGATGGCTCGCGCCCCCATGACAAGGAGACTGCGCAGATAGGGGTCACCCGCCTTGGTGATCCGCCCCAGCCGTGCCGTGCCACCGCTGCTGTATTGCCCCGGTGTCAGTCCGATCCAGGCCGCCACTTGGCGGCCGTTCTTGAAGTCGTGGCCGCCGCCGATGCTGGCCAGCAGCGCGCTGGCGCCGATGGGGCCGATGCCAGGGCGTTCCATCAGGCGACGGCTACGCTCATCCTCGCGCGCCGCCTTGGCGATGATGCGGTCGTAGTCGGCGATGCGTTCGTCGAGCCGGTCGGCGTGGGCAAGCAGGTCGCCGATGCACTGGTTGGCATAGCCGGGTAGGTCTTCGAGGTGGGCGCCGATGTCGCGACGCAGGCAGGCGACTTTCTGCGGCAGGACGATACCGAACTCTGATATCAGGCCGCGCAACCGGTTGTAGAGCGCGGTGCGTTCTTCGACGAATCCCTGCCGGGTGCGGTGTAGGGTCAGAATGATCTGCTGGTGTTCTTCTTTCACCGGCACGAAGCGCATGTGAGCGCGGGTGACGGCTTCGCAGATGGCGGCGGCATCGGCGGCGTCGTTCTTGCCGCGCTTGCCACCCATGCGGTAGGGGCTGACGAACTTGGGAGCCATGAGTTTGACGGTGTGGCCGTACTGGCGAAACTGCCGGGCCCAGTGGTGCGCGCCGGAGCAGGCTTCCATGCCGATGACGCACGGCGGCAGCTGGGCAACCAGGTCGAGCAGGTTCGCCCGCGCGACCTTCGGCTTGACCAGGGCCGCACGGCCAGTTTCATCGACACCATGCACGGCAAAGACGTTCTTGGCGAGATCGATCCCAACAGTCATAATGCTCATGGACTTCCCCTTTCGTGGGTTTGATGAAATGTGCAAATTCCATCATGGCACTCAATGCCGTTCGCGGCTTCCGCCGCACCCTCGGGACGGGGAAGTCCCTTTCATTCGTTAGCCCTCAATACCACATGCGTCTCGCATTGCTTGTCTTTTGCCTTCTTTCCTTCTCAGCATCTGCTGCTGGGCCTGTGTTTCCTTCAGGCTGGCGCAGTCCAACCGACGAAGAACTCAAGGATGGTTGGCGTGATAAATGTCAGAACCGTTGCGCGTGGATCGCTGGTGATTTCAATGGTGACAACCTTGTAGAAGGAGCGTTTCTGGCCGTTCATGACAAGCGGAAAGTCTTTGGCTTGCTGGCGTTCGTCTACTCTGCACCAGGCAAAGCGCGTTGGTTTGTCCTCGATGAAATCGACGATCCATCGTGGGTCACAATAATGGGCGTTCAGTTGTATTCCCCTGGCACCTATCGAGTCATGTGCTCCGACTTGGACAAACACTGCGACCGAGACGGAAAGACACCGTTAAGAATTGAAAGGCCGGCAATTTCATACTTCAAGTTCGAGAGCGCTAGTTCAGTCATTTACTGGCAGGAACGGAAGAAGCGTTTTGTCCGTGTCTGGGAAAGCGACTGATGTCAGGGCTAATCGGGTAAGGACCGGCTTTTAGCCGGCCCTCCCCACACCACCCACCGTGCGGGTCCGCAGTGGGCGGTTCATCAAGAGGGTTACGCGTCGCTCACGTATGTCCGTGCTCGAACGCGAATGGCTGGCGACATGGACCAACGCCGTCTGCGACTCACCCGGTCGGGTTCAACGTCCAGATCGAGTTGGCCACCGCTCCTCCCTTCTCTTCATGTTCGGCCCTTCGCTGCACCTTCCTCTTGAGAAGGGAGGCAACTACTATGGCGTCTGCTATGACTTCTGTGCGCTCACGGCGGAAATTGCTCTCCACCGCGCCCGTCGCCCCATGGTGTTCGCTGCCGCGTTCGCTCCTCTCCGGCGGGCAGCAACCGGGACGCCTGGACCTTGTTCAACCGGTCGGGTCCAGCCGGTTTCCATCACCATCGGTACGCCTTGCCGCGCGCACAGACCTCCCCAGGTAAGAACGCGATGTTTCCGTGCACAAGCGCTGCATTTACCTTGTCCGCCGCATCCGATGGGCTTCGCCATGAGGTGCCAACTCGCCCGCAGACCAGGCCTTCTATGCAGTTTCTGTCCGTCGCCTCGCACCTTTGCGCTCCGCCGTCCCGGCCACTCGCAGAGCTCGCGGCGTTCAGGCGGGCAAGAGCAAAACAGTTTGCTCTTGCAATCCCCGCCTTCACCCTCCGGACAAGTCCTCGCGGCCTTGCCCTTGCCTTCGGCTAGTGGTTATCATCGATCCATGTCGAATCAATGTCGGTACTCCCACAGGGGACTTCCACCCCATCACATCGCGCCCATGCTGGGCGCACACCAATCATTCCACCGGACCTTGCGCATGAAGCCGCGCAAGGCCGGTGAATTCAAACGTGTGCGCCGGGCATGGCACGTTACTTCGTAGGTGAAAGTCCTACGGCCAGGTTTTCGCAGAGCCGAAGGCAAGGAGAAAGGCAAGGGCGTCGCCGCGAGGTGGGGTCTGAAGGAAGCCCAATCCGAAACTGCGGGACGATGAACAAGAACCGGATATGAGGTGTGATGCATTCGGGACAAGCGGGCACGTGACCGCGAAGTCCTCCATCTGCGGCAGTAGGGTGCATTTTGTAAATCCGGCGTCTATGCAGGGAAGGTAACGAGTCTTACCCCGGGAGATCTCCCCGGTGCTTCAGAGGATCGAAGCTGGGCGTCTGGCAACGGGCGCTGAATATCGTGGAGAAGTCAGCAGAGGGCATAGTAGGAGCGATGAAGGCGCTGAGCCACCATAAATCGATCCGAAGGCCCGAACGGTGCCCCGAGAGGGGATTGAAAGAGAGGAGAAGTCGCTTGCCAAGGGAGACCGTTATCGCATCCGGCGAGTCCCGAGGGCGTCAGCCTGCGGGCTGGGATGAAAGCGGGATTGGCGCGGCCAGAAGTGACGCTCCGGTTGATGCGCGTGATGCCACTGTGTCGTTTCGGCATAATGGACCCATGCCCATCGACTTAATCTGCCGAACCGCCGGATACGTGACCCGTACGTCCGGTGGTGTGGGAGGGGGAGGCCGTGAGGCTTTCCCCTATCCCGATTAGGGATGGAAACGAAATCGTAACCTACGAACTCAAGGTAGATGCCAAGGGCCGTGCCCAAGCCAATACTGTTGCGTTTATCGGTGAGCGGCCCAATCCGTCTGCTCCGCCCGGCCGCAGTAACATCCCTCCGATATTTGCTGTTTGCTTTCTGGTCTTTGTCGTTGTCGCGGTTGTCGCCGGCCACCTACCTATCGCTGTCCTTGCGCTCTACCTTGTTGCAAGTCTCGTGGCATTCTTCGCTTACGCCTTCGACAAGTCAGCCGCCTTAAGGAATCAATGGCGAACCCAAGAAAGCACGTTGCACTTGGTCGCCCTTCTCGGTGGCTGGCCCGGCGCCTTGGCTGCACAACGGCTGCTTCGGCACAAGTCGGCGAAGGCTTCCTTTCAAGCTACTTTTTGGGTCACCGTCGTGCTCAACTGCGGAGCGCTGGGCTGGTTGTTTTCGCCTTCTGGTGCGAGAACGCTTCACTCCGTTCTGAGTGCCGCGTGAGGGCTAACCCGCGCTTCGATGGGACTGCCGAGAAGCTTCGCTTCTCGGTTCCCTCTGCCCTGCGGGCTCCCGCAGCCCCTCAAGCTGAACATTTGGCATCATCATCACTGAGGTCTACTCGTGCGCAATAAACCAAAGAAATGGCTTGCTGCTTTGCTAGGCGCCATTGCGCCTCCAATCGCAATGCTGTACGTCGCCCAGATGCGGTGGGCGGGCGTCTATCTATTGGCTGGTTTGGCGGTCGGAGTGGCTGGCGAGTTCTATCTTCACGACACAATCGTTGCGGCGGTAATGCCGATCATCTATGCGCTCACATGTGCCGCTCACGCATATCATTTCGCCAAGAGATACCCAGACGAAAAGCAACGTCCCGTGTCCAGCCGGTGGTACGGGCTACTTGGCGCTGCGGCTGGCTTGTTCTTGGTCGCCTTTGGCGTTCGGGGCTTCTTTGTAGAGCCGTTTCGCTTTCCTGCTGGTTCGATGCTGCCCACCATCCCGTTGCGGGCGCATCTGATTGTCCAGAAATGGGGCTACGGTAACTACGGCACTTACGGTATCCACCTTATCCGCTCGCCAATTTCTTCTCCTCTTGCTCGCGGCGACATCATCGTCTTCGAGTTTCCACCGGATAGATCCATTCATTATGCTAGACGACTTATCGGGCTGCCTGGTGACACGATTGCGTACCGAGGAAAGAGGCTATCTATCAACGGTAGTCCCATTGCCCTTCGCCAGGCCGCCGACTACTTCGACTCGAAGACCCATGCCTACACGCCTGCCTTCATCGAGTCTCTGATGGGCGTCGACTATTCCGTGCTAGTTGAAAAGGACGCCCCTGCCAACATTCCCGGGTCCTACTCTTTTCCGTTCCACGATAAATGCACCTATGACTCGGAAGGCGTGACCTGTGTTGTTCCTACAGACCACTACTTCACAATGGGTGACAACCGCGACAACAGCAACGACAGCCGAATTTGGGGCTTCGTACCTGCTGACCACGTCATTGGCAAAGTCCTGTACATCGTGCCTTGAGACATCAACGCCCTTGCTGATGCCGAACCCATCATTCGAGCGGGCCTCGCGCGAAAAGCCGCGCAGGCCGGTGAATTCAAACGTTGGGCATGCGAATGAACCGACATTCCTTCCTGGCTGTCGCACTCGTTGCTCCAGTAGCACAGGGCGGAAACGATTGCGCTGGTACCCCCTCACATTCGGAGCAGAGGGCATGCTTGGGGAAATTGGCTGCGACAACAGCCGCGGAAGTGGCTCTGGTGCAGTCTGATGTAAGCAAGCGCATTGCGCATCTGGACGAAGAAGCCAAGGTGAAGGACAACATGCTCAGGCTCTTTCGTGCGGCTACCGAGCAATTCCGTCGTTACCGCACTACTCAGTGTGAATTTGAGGCGTCATCAGCAGCCGGCGGCAATGACGCCGGCGACCTTCGATGGCAATGCGCGGTCCGGCTAAACCGCGAATACCTTGCGCGCCTCAAAGTGCCAGTGGGCCTATTGTGATCGAGTTAACGTTGGGCGTCGCATGATCGCCGACGTCGCAGTTCGACTTGCAACTCTCGCTGACGCCGCGGATATTGCCTCGATGTCGCGCGATTACATCGAGCAGGGTTTGCCATGGGGCTGGACGCATGATCGAGTGGCGAAGGCAATCAACGATCCGGAAACGAACGTCGCCGTTGTTGGGCGCCACGGTGCTTTAGTCGCTTTTGGAATCATGTTTTACGCGGAAGATGATGCACACCTTCTGTTGTTCGCGGTGCGCCGCGCCGACCAAAGGAGAGGCATAGGCAGCGCCGTGTTGACTTGGTTGGAGACCGTCGCTCGCGCCGCTGGAGCGAGCCGCATACGAGTTGAGGCCCGCGTCGATAATTTGGCCGCACGAGGGTTCTACCGAGACCATGGCTACCGTGAGCGTGGCATCAAAGCGACCATGTATAGCGGCATCGCTGACGGCGTACTCTTGGAAAAGTGGCTGCGAAGCGATGCCCAATAAGTCATTCCACCGGGCGCTGCGCGATGAAGCCGCGCATGCGACTCACCGTCGCAGTTGCGCAGGCGCTTCTCAAAGGAGCCGTTGGCTACGCCAGGAAGAGCGGCGCCGCGCTGGTCGAGGCCTATCCGGTCGACAAACCTGTTCGGTCCAATGAGACCGACATGTTGTTCGGGGCAAAGTGCATGTACGACAAGGCCGGCTTCACGGAAGTCGCGCGTCGCAAGCCGCAACGGCCCATCGTCAGGCTCAGACCCGTCCGACTCGCTAATGTCGAAGACGCCCGGTCCCTCATGGCACCGGACCCGCGCGAAAAGCCGCGCCGGCGGGTGAACTGACATTAGCCCTTGCGCCTCTCACATTTCCTGTCTACGTTCTTTGGATCGATGGTCGATTGTCCAACCTGATCATCAGCCAGCAAGCCGTTGCTGCGCAAAACCGTCATTCCGGGGCCGCGAAGCGGAACCCGGAATCCAGAAGACACGTCCGAAAGCGCTTCTGGATTCCGGGTTCTGCCCTGGTGGGCAGCCCCGGAATGACGTGCTAAGGTTCGTTGATAATCAGGTTATCCAATGATTACCCGAGGGGAGACCTGTTGAAGCGGCGTTATCTGTATGTGCTGCTGTTCGGCGTGCCGATCCTGCTCGCCTCGGCCGTCATCGCCTTCACTGTGTTCGGGGCGGCGGCAGGCGCTTTCTGGCTTTTTGTTGCCGGCGACAGTCCATGGCCGTCATCTGCCGAGACAATCCTCGGTGCCCTGTTCGTCCTTGCCTTCGCCGGTTCGTCGCTGGCCTTAGCGTATCGCGCGTACGCTGTCGGAAGACGGCAAGAAGCCCGCGCATCGCTGAACGCCCGGCATGCTTGGGCTGCCGTGGCCGTAACGGCACTTCTGCTGCTCGCTGTCGTATCCTATCAGTGGCGCGTCGGAAACTTCGGCGCAAAGACCGATGATGTTCTGTGTTCGGAATTCTGCCTGGGCAAGGGGTACGCCGGCAGTGGCAGGCCGCCAAGGGATGCGGGAGCGGCGACATGCACCTGCTTCGACACGCAGGGCCGCGAGGTCGCACGAGTACCGATGGAAAATTTGGTGCCGCGCCAATGACGCAGCCGCTAAGGTACCGGCCGCCGATCCGCCGGCTTACCCTTGCATCGGGCGGCCCTCTCCGGTCTGCGGGCTGCGCGGGCCGCTCATGTCAAACGACTAGCCGGCAAACGCCATGTTCATCGTAGCGATGAAACCCACTTGCATCCGGGCCGCCTCGTTGGTCATCGTCTGCGCAGGCCTGGGGGCTAATTCGACCGCCAATGCGCAGCAAGCGTCGGCAGTGGCCGCGCGCCTCGAGCAATTGCGGCATGCGCTTCGCCCTTCCTGCGAACGGCTGATTGCGCAGATCGCCACGCAAAAGGAAGCGCCGAGCTGCCGCGATGACGGTTACCATCGCAGCCATGGCTCTGACCGAAATCGAACTGCGGCGCTCCGAGAAGGCTCTTGCGGAGTTCCTGAAACGTCGTCGCCCGCCTGCCCACATTCGCGAACAACTCGACATCGGCTACCGCCTGACGGGCCAGAGTGTCGATATCTTCGAGATTCGTCCCGACTGGCAAGACCAGTCGAAGAGGATGGAAACACCCGTCGCCAGGGCAACGTTCGTTCGAAGCCGGAATCACTGGAAGGTCTTCTGGATGCGCGGTAATCTCAAGTGGCACGGCTACGGACCGAATCCGGAGGTCAAGTCTCTGGAAGCCTTTCTCAAGGTCGTCGACCGCGATGAATACTGTTGCTTCTTCGGCTGACAACGACGCGCCTAAGCGACGGATACCGCCCCATGAATCGCTACGACCCCGACACCGTACCCGAACCCGCGCAGTGGCTGGCGCTCGACGAACAGGAGCGCATCCGCCTGGCGGAACAATACCATCGCGCGGCGCGGATCAAGCTGCCCGATTTGCGGGCCCACGCGGTCTTGCACGCCGTGGTCGAAAACCAGCTCGCCGAGCCGTTCGAACCGGTCGTGCGCGCCATGGCACGCCTGACCGGCGAAGGGCTGACACGGCATGAAGCGGTGCACGCCATCGCCTCGGTCCTCGCCGAACACATCTTCGATTCGTTCAACGCCAAGGCCGACGCCGGCGACTCGGCGGCCATCTACGGCGCCGCCGTCGAGCGGCTCAGTGCAAGTAGCTGGCGTGGCGGCTAAGGGGTCGTTCGATTCCCGTCGGCCGCACAATTTTCTTTAGGGTGGACCCCGCCGCCTCGTTTTCCTACCCGACTCGCGATGACCGTCAGCCAGCAAACCGTCATTGTGCAACACCGTCATTCCGGGGCTGTTTTCTGGATTCCAGGTTCCGCTTCGCGGCCCCGGGATGACGTACTGAGGTTCGTCGATCTTCAGGTTTTCCTAAGGAGACGGCAATGCGGGTGAATAGGGTGGCGGATCGGCAGCGGCAGGCCAACGGCTCCAGGTTTCCGCGCCACGCGCATCGCGGCAGCGAAGAAGTGCTGGTTCTCTCTGGGACGGTGCGCACCGGCGGCGTCGAGCTGGGCGCGGGCGACTACCTGTACACGGTGGCCGGCGAGGAGCACGATGTCGTCGCCTTGGCGGATGCCGTCATCTTCGTCTCGTCCCAAAAGAGTACGCCGCTCGTCGAATAGACGCCGCAGGCTGCCGCGGTGCCGGGCGGCGCGGCGCGACCGGCATGGACATTCGCCGCGGCCTTGCTACGATGGAATTGGCGATTGCCCGCCGCCGCGCCGGAGCATCCAGCTTTGCGCGCCGGTCGCCCGACGCCGCAAGGAAGGCGCGACGCGCCCGGCCGCGGCCGGCGGACAATCCCCCCGGGGAGCCCGAAGAATTGCGGCGCCTTGCCGGCCGGGAGAGCGGCAGGGCGGAGGAGATTGCCATGTTGGGCGAAAAGCTCGGCGAGCTGCGCGGCAGGATCACCGGCACGCGTTCTGCCCGCCGAAGGATCGCGGCCCAAGTTCGAGACCAGCTTCGAAATCAGTGGCACGATCGTCGGCGTCGAGGCGACGCCGATGGGCACCTACGGGTCGACGCTGCGGGCGGACAGCACGCTCCACGGCGAATGCCCGGGCCAGGGCATGATCCTGACCAAAACAGGCGAGGCCGGTACCCGGAGCGCCGCCGGCGTCGGCCGTTACACCGGCAAGGGCGCGGCGGCGAGCTTCCGCGGCGCAACCTTCTTCCACAACGTGCCGGCCAGCCTGGCGCGGCAGGGCCGCGTCGCCGTGCTCTACGAGTGGGAGATCGACGAGGCGGGCAACGCCCGGGCGCCGATCTGGGAATGGAAGTAGCGGCCCCGTGCCGCCCACACAGCGACCAACCGACAAGCCACCATTAGGAGGACACCATGGCCACCCAGGACAAGTGCTGCAACCTCGTACCTTACTTCAAGGTCCATGAAGGCAAGATGCCCGAGTTCCGGGCGATCTGCGAACGCTTCATCGCCCTGACCGAGAAGGAGGCCAAGGTGCTCTACTACGGCTTCAGCTTCGACGGCGACGAGGTCCATTGCCGCGAGGGCTACGCCGACGCCGAGGGCCTGCTGACCCACCTGGCCAACGTCGACGGGCCGCTCCACGAGGCGCTCAACATCGCCAGCATCACGCGCCTGGAGGTGCACGGTCCTGCCGCGGAACTGGCCAAGCTGCGCGAACCGCTGGCCGGACTGAAGCCGCAGTTCTTCACCCTCGAATACGGCTTCCGCCGCTAGCGGGCGGCGCCGGCGGCGATGCCGTTGGCATGACACGGCGCCGCCCCGGGCGCGGACTCAGAGGCGCTCGAAGAGGCCGGCCGCGCCCATGCCGGTGCCGATGCACATGGTGATCATGCCGTAGCGGAACTGATCGCGCTGCATGGCGCTCAACAGGGTGGCGGTGCGGATCGCGCCGGTGGCGCCAAGCGGGTGGCCAAGGGCGATGGCGCCGCCCTGCGGATTGACCCTGGCCGGGTCGAGATCGAGCGAGCGCATCACCGCCAGGGCCTGGGCGGCGAAGGCTTCGTTGAGCTCGATCCAGCCGACGTCGGCCAGCGCCACGCCGGCCCACTTGAGGACGCGCGGAATCGCCGCCACCGGGCCGATACCCATCAGTTCCGGGGCCACGCCAGCCACGGCGAAGCCGCGGAAGCGGGCCGCCGGCGTCAGGCCGAAGCGCTTCAGGCCGGCCTCCGAAGCCAGCAGCACGGCGCCGGCGCCGTCGGACATCTGCGAGCTGTTGCCGGCGGTGACCGTGCCCTGCGCGGCGAACACCGGGCGCAGCTTGGCCAGCCCTTCCGCCGAGCTGTCGGGGCGCGGCCCCTCGTCGTTGTTGACCAGCCGCTCGGCGATGCGCACCGTGCCGTCGGCGCCGGGCAGGTGGCTCTTCACCGGGTAGGGGGCGATCTCGTCGATGAAGCGGCCGGCGGCGATGGCGGCGACGGCCTTGCGCTGGCTGCCCAGGGCGAAGGCGTCCTGGTCCTCGCGGCTGACCTGCCACTGCGCCGCCACCCGCTCGGCGGTCAGGCCCATGCCGTAGGCGATGCCGATGTTCTCGTCGCCGGCGAACACCGCCGGGTTGATCGACACCTTGTGGCCCATCATCTGCGGCATCAGGCTCATCGTCTCGGTGCCGGCGGCGATCATGACATCGGCTTCGCCGAGGCGGATGCGGTCGGCCGCCATGGCGACGGCATTGAGGCCCGAGGAGCAGAAACGGTTGATGGTGACGCCGGGGACGGCGTCGGGCAGCCCGGCCAGCAGCAGGCCGATGCGGGCGACGTTCATGCCCTGCTCGGCCTCGGGGATGGCGCAGCCGCAGATGACGTCGCCGACGGCGGCCGGATCGAGCCCCGGGGCGCGCGCCAGCAGGGCGCGCAGGGCGTGGGCGAGCATGTCGTCGGGGCGGACGTTCCTCAGCGCGCCACGGGCCTTGCCGACCGGCGTGCGCACGGCGGCGACGACGTAGGCGTCCTGGATCTGTTTAGTCATGGTTCCTCCGCAGAGCCGCCCCAAGGAGGAACGGCCATCGAGTGGAGCGGGCGCGGCCCGCGAACAGGCGTCACCCCCTTCCGCGGGAAGGGGGACGGGGGGAAGGTCGTTGTCATTAGTTGCGCAGCGGCTTGCCGGTTTCCAGCAGGTGCTTGATGCGGGCCTGCGTCGCCGGGGTCTTGAGGAGTTCGATGAACTCGCGGCGCTCGACGGCCAGCAGCCAGGCCTCGTCGACCAGGGCGCCGCTGTCCACCTCGCCGCCGCACAGGGCCACCGCCGCGGCGCGGGCGACGCGGTAGTCGTGGGCCGAGATCAGGCCGCCCTCGCGCATGTTCACCAGCATCAGTTCCAGCGTGGCGATGCCGTTGCGCCCCGCCACCTTGACCGCCCGCGGCGGCAGCGGCGGCCGCCAGCCGGCGTCGGCCAGGGCCAGGGCGGTCTGCCTGGCGACGAACAGCAGTTGGCGCGGATGCATGACGACGGCATCTGACTCGCCGACGAAGCCCAGTTGCCGCGCCTCCAGGGCGCTCTTCGCCACCGCGGCCATGGCGATGGTCTGGAAGGGCCCGGTGAGGAAGGGGAAGGGGTCGTTGTTGGTGGTGCGCAGCGCCGCGGCGGCGGCGCGCACGGCGAACTCCTTGCAGCCGCCGCCGGCCGGGATCAGGCCGACGCCGGCCTCGACCAGGCCGAGGTAGGACTCCAGCGTCAGCACGGCGCGGGCGCAATGCATCGTCGCTTCGCAGCCGCCGCCCAGGGCCAGGCCGGAGACGGCGGCGACCACCGGCACGCGGGCGTATTTGAGGCGCTGGGTCATGGCCTGGAAGCGCGCCACCGCGGCGTCCAGCCCGGCCCAGTCGCCGGCCTCGATGGCCGGGGCCAGGGCGGCGAGATTGGCGCCGGCCGAGAACGGCGGCTCCTCCTGCCAGATCACCAGGCCGCGGTGCGCCGCCTCGGCGCGGGCCACGGCCTCGAAGAGGCCGTCGACGACCTCGGCGCCGAGGGTGTGCATCTTGCTCTTGAAGCCGAGGATGGCGACGTCGCCGCCGCCCTCCCCGCCTGTATGCCAAAGGCGTACGCCGTCGGTCTCGAACAAGGTCGTGCCGGCCTCGCGCCGCTCGCCGAAGAGTCGCTCAGGGACCAGTTGGCGGCGATACACCGGCAGCGCCGGACGCGGCTGCAACTCGGCCCGGGCCGCCGACCAGGAACCGTCCGCTGCATGCACCCCGTCGCGCGCCCCGACCCAGGCCGGCAGCGGCGCCGCGGCCATGGTTCGCCCGGCCTTTAGGTCGGCGGCGATGGCGGCGGCGATGGCGCTCCAGCCGGCCGCCTGCCAGGTTTCGAAAGGCCCCTGAGCCCAGCCGAAGCCCCAGCGCATGGCGAAATCGAGGTCGCGAGCGTTGTCGGCGATGCTGCCCAGATGGACGGCGCAGTAGTGGAACACGTCGCGGAAGACCGCCCAGAGGAATTGCGCCTGCGGATGGCCGGATAGGCGCAGCCTGTCGAATTTCTCGGCGGGATTCTTCGTCCTTAGGATGGCCAGCACCTCCTCGGCGACCAGGCCGGCGGAGTCGCGGTAATCCTTGAGCTTTCGGTCGAGCACCTTGATCGCCTTGCCGTCCTTGCGGAAGATGCCGGCGCGGGTCTTCTGTCCCAGCGCGCCCTTGGCGATCAGCGCCGCGAGCCAGTCCGGGCTGCGGTAATACTTGTGCCAGGGATCGTCGCCCAGCGTGTCCTGCATGGTCTTGATGACGTGGGCCAGGGTGTCGAGGCCGACCACGTCGGCGGTGCGGTAGGTGGCGCTCTTCGGCCGGCCGATCAGCGGCCCGGTCAGGGCATCGACCTCGTCGAAGGCCAGCCCGAGGCGCTCGGTGTGGTGCATCACGGCGAGGATGGAGAAGACGCCGACGCGGTTGGCGACGAAGTTCGGCGTATCCGGGGCGCGCACCACGCTCTTGCCCAGCGTCGTGGTGAGGAAGGTTTCCAGGTCGTCGAGCAGCGCCGCGGAGGTCCCGTGGCAGGCGATCAGCTCGACCAGGGCCATGTAGCGCGGCGGGTTGAAAAAATGCACGCCGCAGAAGCGCGGCCGCAGCTCCGCCGGCAGCGCCTCGGCCAGGGCGTTGATCGACAGGCCCGAGGTGTTGCTGGCGAAGATGGCGTGGGGCGCGACGTGGGGCGCGACCCTGCGGTAGAGCTGGTGCTTCCAGTCCATCCGCTCGGCGATGGCCTCGATGATCAGGTCGCATTCGGCGAGCCTGGCCAGGTCCCGATCGTAGTTGGCGATGTCGATGAAGGCGGCGCGCTCGCGGCCGGCGAGCGGCGCCGGATCGAGCCTGGCCAGCCCGGCGACGGCCTTCCTGACGATGCCGTCGGGATCGTCCTGGCCGGCCAGGTCGAACAGCAGCACCGGCACGTCGGCATTGACGCAGTGGGCGGCGATCTGCGCGCCCATGACGCCGGCGCCGAGCACCGCGACTTTTCTGACGATGAAGTTGCTCATGGAACCTCCTTAGGCCGGCGGCATTTCGCGTTTGCTGCCGTCGGAGTTGAGGGCGACGTAGGTGAGGACGGCCTCGGTGACCTTGACGACGACCGGGGCGGCCGGATTGCGCTCGGCGAAGACCTGCACGTCGACGGTGATCGAGGTGCGCCCCACCCTGATGACTTCGGCATAGAAGCTGACCAGGTCGCCGGCCGAGATCGGCTGCTTGAAGAGGAAGGAATTGACGGCCACGGTGGCGATGCGGCCGCGCGCCCGGCGCATGGCCGGAATGGCGCCGGCGATATCCACTTGGGCCATCACCCAGCCGCCGAAGACGTCGCCGGCGGCGTTGAGGTCGGCGGGCATCGGCACCACGCGCAGGGCCGGTTGCAGGTCGGGCAGGCGGGTCACGGGATTGCTCATCGATTGGCTTTCAAATAGTTCATCGGACCTCCGGTGTAGGGCGCGAAGCCGGTCCCGAAGATGACTCCGGCATCGGCGAGATCGGCGTCGGCGACTACCCCCTGGGCCACCAGGCGGCCGGTCGCGGCGAGCAGCGGCTGCACCAGGCGCCGGGCCAGGTCGGCCGGCGGCGGCGGCGCGGCGATCTTGCGCGCCTTGCCTTCATCATAGACGTAGTAACCGCGGCCGCTCTTCCGGCCGAGTTGGCCGGCGCCGACCAGTTCGGCGAGCCGCCGCGGCGGCTCGGCCGCCCCGGCCAACTGGCGGCCGGCGGCCAGGACGATGTCGAGGCCGACGCTGTCGGCCAGTTCGAGCGGCCCCATCGGCATGCCGAAGGCCAGCGCCGCGGCATCGACGGCTTCCGCCGCCAAGCCCTCGTCGACGCAGCGCATCGCCTCGTGCAGGTAGGGCGCCAGCACGGCATTGACCAGGAAACCCGGCGCATCGCGCACCGGCAGCGGCAGCTTGTCGATGTGCCGGACGAAGGCCGCGGCGCGCCGGACGACGGCCGGATCGGTCGCCGCGCCGCTGACCACCTCGACCAGCGGCATCATCGCCACGGGGTTGAAGAAGTGGATGCCGGCCAGCCGGGCCGGATCCTTGAGCGCCGCGGCAATGTCGGCGAGGCGCAGGCTCGAGGTGTTGCTGGCCAGGATCGCCTCGGGCCTGGCCCGCGCCTCGACAACGGCGAACAGGGCCCGTTTCGCCGCGAGGTTCTCGAAGATCGCCTCGATGATGATGTCGGCATAACGAAGGCCGTCGCCGCGCGGGTCGGGGATCAGCCGGTCCAGGGCCAGGCGCGCCGCCATCGGCTCCTTGAGGCGGCGCTCGAAGAGCTTGGCGGCGCGGGCGACCGCCGGAGCGATGCGCTCGACGCCTTGATCCTGCAGAGTCACGGTCATGGCGCGCAGCGCGCACCAGGCGGCGATGTCGCCGCCCATCGCCCCGGCGCCGATGACATGAACGTGGCGCGGCGCGAAATCGCCGTCCTTGCCGAAACCCTTGAGGCGTTCCTGCAGGTGATAGACGCGGACCAGGTTGCGCGTCGTCGGGCTGGCGACCAGCGCCTCGAGCGAGCCCGGCGCCGCGGCCGGCACCGCCAGCGCGTTGCCGCCGTAGCGGGCCCAGATGTCGATGATCGCGTAGGGGGCCGGATAGTGCTCGCGGCGCGCCTTCTTCGCCACCTGCTTCAATGCCCGGGCGGCGACGACGGCTTTCAACGGACCGTTGAGGAGCCGCTGCAGCAGCGGCAGGCGGCGCCGCGGCCGGCGCGACAGCAGCAAGCTGCGGGCGGCGTTGTCCATGACCCGCGGCGGCACGCATTCGTCGGCCAGGCCGATGCGCTTGGCCTTCTTCGCATCGATGCCCTTGCCGGTCAGCATCAGGTCGAGGGCCGCCGCCGGGCCGACGGTCTCGGGCAGGCGCAGCATGCCGCCCCAGCCGGGGACGATGCCGAGCAGTACCTCGGGCAGCGCCAGCCGGGTGCCGGGCTCGTCGACGACGATGCGGTAGCGGCAGGCCAGCGCCAGTTCGGTGCCGCCGCCCAGGCAGTGGCCGCGGATCAGCGCCAGGGTCGGATAGGGCACGGCGGCGAGGCGCTTGTTGATATCCCAGCCGCGCGCCACCAGGGCGCGGGCCGCGGCCGGCGTATCGAGGCGGCTGAATTCCTCGATGTCGGCACCGGCGATGAAGCCGGCATCCTTGCCGGAGCGGAACACGAGGCCCGCCGGCGGCTGGCGCTCGAGTTCGTCGAGCAGTTGCGCGAGTTCCGCCAGCACCTCGGCCGAGAGCGTGTTGGCGGACGTGCCCTGCCGCTCGAGGGTCGCCCAGGCAATGCCGTCGGCATCGCGGCGGAGCTGCCAGTGAATCATGCTCACGGCATGGCCTCGACGAGCATCGCGCCGCCCTGGCCGCCGCCGATGCAGATGGCGGCGATGCCGCGGCGGCCGGCGCGGCGCCTGAGGACATGCGCCAGGTGCAGGACGATGCGCGCCCCCGAGGCGCCGACCGGGTGGCCGAGGGCGATGGCGCCGCCGTCGATGTTGAGCCTGGCGGCGTCGAGCGCACCGCACGGCACCTCAGGGCCGAGTTCGGCGCGGCAATACGCGGCATCGTCCCAGGCGGCGAGGCAGCCGAGTACCTGGGCGGCGAAGGCCTCGTTGATTTCCCAGGCGTCGACGTCGCCCAAGGCCAAGCCGTGGCGGCGCAGCAGCGGCGTCGCCGCGTGCACCGGGCCGAGGCCCATCTGCGCCGGGTCGAGGCCGGCCCACTGGCTGTCGACGATCCTGGCCAGCGGTTGCAGCCGCCAGCGCGACAGCGCGGCCTCCGAGGCCAGCACCAGCCAGGCGGCGCCGTCGCTGATCTGCGAACTGTTGCCGGGCGTTACCGTGCCGTACTTTCGGTCGAAATAGGGCTTCAGCGTGGCGAGCTTGTCGGGCGACGAGTCGCGGCGCAGGCCATCGTCATCGGCATAAACCCTGCCGTCGCGGTCGATCAGCGGCACGATCTCGTCGGCGAGGCGGCCCTCGTCGCGGGCGGCGGCGAGGCGGCGGTGGCTGGCGACGGCATATTCGTCCTGCGCGGCGCGCGTGATGGCGAAGCGCCAGGCCAGGTTCTCGGCGGTCTGGCCCATCGTCAGATTGACCACCGGGTCGGTGAGCCCGCGGACGATGCCGATCACCGGCGACAGCAGCGCCGCCGGCCTGAGCTTCAGGAACAGCGCCGCCTTGCCCGCCGGGCTCTTCGCCGCGGCCAGCGCGGCGAACCACCGTACCATGACATCAGAATAGAGCAACGGCGTCCGCGACAGCGCCTCGGCGCCGCCGGCCAGCACCAAATGGGCGCGGCCGGCCTGGATGTTGGCGATCGCCGAATCGATCGCCTGCATCCCCGAGGCGCAGTTGCGCATCACCGTCCAGCCCGGCACCTTGTCGCCGCAGCCGAGGCGCAGGGCGGCGACGCGGCCGATGTTGACCTCGTCCACCGAGGGGCTGGCGCAGCCGAGGATCACCTCGTCGAGTTCGCTCGGGGCGAAGGGCTGGCGCGCCAGCAGGGCCCGGCCGCAGGCCGTGGCCAGATCCGCGGCCGAGAAGGGCCCCGGGGTGCCGCGCGCCTTGAGGAAGGGCGTGCGGGCGCCGTCGACGACATAGACTGGCGGGAAACCCATCATGCCCTCGCCGGGCCGCCCCAAGAGGGCATGCAGCCAACGACCCGGAAGCCGCACCGCGGCTGAACTGTCGTTACCCCTTCCCGCGGGGAAGGGGACAGGGGATGGGTCGTCATCTTGCCCTCGCCGGGCCGCCCCAAGAGGGCATGCAGCCAATAATCCGGAAGCCGCGTAGCGGCTGAGCCGTCGTTACCCCTTCCCGCGGGGAAGGGGTCAGGGGATGGGTGTTCATGATGCCCTCGCCGGGCCGCCCCAAGAGGGCATGCAGCCAACGACCCGGAAGCCGCGCCGCGGCTGAACCGTCGTTACCCCTTCCCGCGGGGAAGGGGTCAGGGGATGGGTGTTCATCTCAGGCCGCCTGCTTCAGCGACGCCGGCTGCTGCAGCGCGCCGCGGCCGAAGTCCTGCGGGAAATCGTCGACGCGGATGACCTTGTCGCGCAGCACGCGGCGCCGCTCCAGCAGCGCACTTTCCTCGGCGCTGATGACGCCGGCCTCGAGGGCGTGGCGCTCGGCTTCGGCGGCGTCGCGGCCGCCGACCTTGCCGGCCTTCTGCGCGGCACGGATCTTGGCCTCGACGGCCTCGGCGGCGACGGTGGCGAGCAGCGCCAGGTCGACGGCGCCGACCGCGTCGTTCTCGTCGTCGGGCAGGTACATGCCGGCGGTCAGCCGGTCGCGGGTCGGCGAAGGCTCGATCAGCAGACTTGCCACCTGGTGGCCGAGTTGGTCGGAGGGCACCACGTAGGGCCGCCCGGCGGGGAAGATGAACCAGTGCAGCAGCGCCGCGACGATGCGGTTCGGATAATTGGAGATGACGCCCTCGAAGGCGTTCTGCGCCTTGAACACGGCATCCCAGATGGCCCAGTGCATGAGCGGCGCGTCGGCCTGCTGGCGGCCTTCGGCCTCGAAGCGCTTGAGCGTCGCCGAGCACAGGTAGAGCAGCGAGAGGATGTCGCCAAGCCGCGCCGAGAGCTTCTCGCGGCGCTTCAGGTCGCCGCCCATGAGCGCCATCGAGACGTCGGAGAGGAAGGCGAAGGCCGCCGCAAAGCGCGTCAGCTGCTGGTAGTAGCGCCGCGTCTCGGGCGCCACGCGGTCGGGCACGCGGACCAGGCGCGAGCCGCTGATGCCCATGAAGAAGGCGCGCAGGCCGTTGCCCAGCGTGAAGCCGAGGTGGCCGAACAGCGCGGCGTCGAAGGCCTTGAGGCCGGCCGCGGCGTCGGGGTCCCGCACCGCCGTCATTTCCTTCAAGACGTAGGGATGGCAGCGGATCGCCCCCTGGCCGTAGATGATCAGGCTGCGGGTCAGGATGTTGGCGCCCTCGACGGTGATGCCGATGGGGATCTGCTGGTAGGCGCGGCCGAGGAAGTTGGACGGGCCGAGGCAGATGCCCTTGCCGCCGAGGATGTCCATGCCGTCGTTGATGACCTGGCGGGCCCGCTCGGTGACGTGGTACTTGACGATGGCCGAGACCACCGAGGGCTTCTCGCCGAGATCGATGGCACCGGCGGTCAGGACGCGCGCCGCGTCGATCAGGTAGGTGTGGCCGCCCATCCGCGCCAGCGGCTCCTCGATGCCCTCGAAGCGGCCGATCGGCGTGCGGAACTGGCTCCTGACCCGGGCGTAGCCGCCGACGCTGCGCACCGCCAGCTTGCTCATGCCGGTGTTCGAGGCCGGCAGGGAGATCGAGCGGCCCGCCGCCAGGCATTCCATCAGCATGCGCCAGCCCTGCCCGGCCATGGCCGGGCCGCCGATGATCCAGTCCAGCGGCATGAACACGTCGCGGCCCGAGTTGGGGCCGTTCTGCCACACGGCGTCGAGCGGGAAGTGGCGGCGGCCGATGTTCACTCCCGGATGGTCGGCCGGCACCAGCGCGCAGGTTATGCCGATGTCCTCGACGTCGCCGAGCAGGCGGTCGGGGTCGTAGAGGCGGAAGGCCAGGCCGAGGATGGTGCAGATCGGGCCCAGGGTGATGTAGCGCTTCTCCCATGACACGCGCATGCCGATGACTTCGCGCCCCTGCCACTGCCCCTTGCAGACGGTGCCCGAGTCGGGGATCGAGGCGGCGTCGGAGCCGGCCTGGGGGCTGGTCAAGGCGAAGGCGGGAATCTCGAGGCCGCGCGCCAGGCGCGGCAGGAAGTGGTTCTTCTGCGCCTCGCTGCCGTAGTGCAGCAAGAGTTCCGCCGGGCCGAGCGAATTGGGCACCATCACCGACACCGCGGCGGCGGACGAGCGCGTCGACAGCTTGGTGACGACCTGGGAGTGGCCGTAGGCGGAAAAGCCGAGGCCGCCGTAGCGCTTCGGGATGATCATGCCGAGGAAGCCGTGGTCCTTGACGTACTGCCAGGCTTCCGGCGAGAGGTCCTGGTGGATCGCGGTGGTTTCCCAGTCGCCGGAGAGGCGGCAGAGCTCGTCGACCTCGTGGTCGAGGAAGCGCTGCTCCTCGGCGGACAGCCGCGGCTGCGGATAGGCGAGCAGCTTCTCCCAGCGCGGCCGGCCGGAGAACAGCTCGCCCTCCCACCAGACCGTGCCCGCCTCGAGGGCCTCGCGTTCGGTCTGCGACATCGACGGCAGGATGCGCTTGAAGAGGGTGAACAGCGGACCGCTGACGAGGGCGCGGCGCAGCGGCGCGAAGCCGAGCAGCAGGGCGGCGGCGACGGCGAGCAGGGCGAGGACGGTGACGAAGGTCATGAGTTTCTCCTGGAATTCAGGCCGCTTTACGGGGGCGCGGCCTTTTCGCGGCTTTCGCCGGAATATCGGGCAGGGGCGAGCGCAGGCCGCCGACGAGGAAGCTCATCAGCCGCGCCGACAAGGCCTGCGGATCGTCGTCGAGCGGCATGCCGCTGACGATCTGCAGGGCGTCGGCGCCGGACAGGGCGTAGGACAGGGCACCGATCATGAAGTGGAAGCGCCAGAGGATTTCCTCCCTGGGCACCGCGGGCAGCGCCTTGCACAGCGCGGCCTTGAAGCGGGTAATGACGGCGGCGTATTCCTCGGCGAGGAAGCTGCGCACGAACTGCGCCGGCTCGATGTAGGTGCGCGACAGCAGGCGCATGAAGGTGCGGCCGCCGCCATCCACGTCGGCCGCCAGGCGCAGGGCCACGCCGAAGAAGGCTTCGAGCAGCAGGCGCGGCTTGACCGGCGCGCCGCCGGCGGCCGCTTCGAGGGCGTCGAGGGCCTGCAGGCGCTCGGCGTTGAGCCCGGCAAGGCGGCGGCGGAACACCTCCTCGATGAGGGTCTCCTTGGCGCCAAAGTGGTAATTGACGGCGGCCAGATTGACCCCGGCGGCGGCCGTGATCATCCGCAGCGTGGTCGCCTCGAGGCCATGCTCGACGAGCAGGAGCTCGGCGGCATCGAGAATGCGGGTGCGGGTGTCGGCGGCGGGCCGCGGAACGGGCATCGTTTCAAGCGTCCGTTTCAAACGAGTGTTTGAATGGTAGACGATCGCGACCGGATGTCAAGCCCGTGTTGCGGGCGCCGGAATGGGCGGCGCAGCGGCCGGAGCTGGCCGAGGGCCGCGCAGCGAGCGCAGCCCTGCCGCAGGCGCCGCGCGCCGGGTCAGGGCTGGGAGTGGCGCTCGGCCACGCTCAGCGCCGGCGGCGCGGCGGCGAGGCGGGTTGGTCCCTCGTCGCCGAGCGCCGGCTGCAGGGCCGGCAGCAGCGACTTGAGCAGCTGCACGGCGAGGGCGCTGGTGAAGGTGTAGCGGGCGGCATCGGCCGACTCGGCGTAGGCGGTGACGGTACCGAAGAAGCGCCCGCCGATGAAGAAGACGAAGGTCGCGGCGCGGCTCACCGGGCGCGAGGAGATGGCCTGGCCGCCGGGGCCCATGACGACGTAGCGGTGGTCGCCGGTGCCGGTCTTGCCGCCGACGTCGGGCGCTTCGCTGCCGTGGCCGAAGACGCCGTCGAGGCGCCGCGCCGTGCCCTGGCGCACCACATCGACCATGGCCCGCCGCGCCGCCTGCGCCACCTCGGCCGGCAGGACCCGCTGCGGCGCCGCCGCGGTGCGCGCCAGCCGGGTATCGAAGGGGGTGCCGGCGCCGAAGCGGATGCTGTCGATGCGCGTCGCCGGCAGGCGGACCCCGTCATTGAGCAGGATGCCGACCAGTTCGGCCAGGGCTCCGGGCCGGTCGCCGGCGGCGCCGATCGCCGCGGCCAGCGACGGGGTGATCGCGGCGAACGGATAGCCGAGTTTTTGCCAGTCGCGGGCGATGGGCGCGAAGGCCTCGTATTCGATCGTTTCGCCGATGCGCACATCCTGGGCGCGCTTTTCGCGGGCCTTGAACAGCCAGGCATAGGCGTCCTGGCGCGCCGCCGCCGAGGCAGCCCGGAGCGCGGCGAAGCCGGCATCGGGATGCTGCTGCAGCCAGCCGACCAGCCACAGTTCAAGCGGGTGCACCCCGGCGACATAGGCGCGGTCGGCAAGCGACAGGCGCGCCGGTTCGTAGTCGCGGTAGTAGCGCGCCAGGGCCGCATCGCTCGGCGTCTGGTCGGGCAATTGGCGGCGCATGGCGGCGGCGAAGGCGGCGGCGTCGGCCCCGGGATCGATGCTGCGCAGCGCCGCGGCGACGCGGCCGGGAAGCGGGTGCAGGCCGTCGAGCAGCAGGGCCTCGGCCTCGGCCGGCGTCTTGCCGCGGTACTTGCGGTAGTAGCGTTCGAGGAACTCGACGCCCTCGCGGTCGGCGAAGCGCGCCAGGTAGGCGGCGCGGCGCGGGTCGTCGGGGTCGGCGAGCAGCGCCTGCGGGTCGCCGACCGCGACGGCGGCGTAATGACGGACCAGGTCGCGCATCAGGCGGACGAAGACGAGGTTGATCGAGTTGCGGAAGGCTTCGCCGACCGTGAACGCGCGGCCGTTGTCCTTGGCCTCGAAGTTGCGGAAGCGATGCAGGCCGCCGCCGGTGAAGAAGCTCTCGGCCGGGCTGGCCGGGTAGCGCCGCTCGAGCGCCGCCGCCAGCATCGTCGCCAGATCGGGCGATTCGGCCGCCGCCAGGTAGGCGATGGCCCAGGAAGCCAGGGGATCGGCGCGGACCGCGGCCCGCTCCTTGGCCAGATCTTCGGCCGGGCGCCCGGCGTAGCGCGCGTGAAGCTCGGCGACGACCTCGAGGTAGGTGACCAGGGTGCGCAGCTTGGCCGTCGAGCCCAGGTCGAGGCGGGCGCCGTCGTTGATGTCGAACGGCCGGTCGAGACTGTCGGTCTGGACCCGCAGCAGGTTGGCGTCGCCGCTGCGCTCGAACAGGCTGACGCTGAAGGCGAGCCGTCCCGGGTCGTCGCCGGGGCGCAGCATGTGGTAGCCGTAGAGGCCGAGACGGCCGGCATAGGCGGGATCGTTGAGGCGCTGCAGCACCCCGGCGACGGCGGCCTGCGAGGCGCCGTCCAGGGTGGCGCCGACGCGCAGGTCGAGCCGGTCGAGGTCGTAGAGGCCGTCGACGCCGAGCAGCTCGGAGAGCTCGTTGCGCAGGGCCGTGCCGGCCTTGCGCTGGACGAAGGAAACCGGCGCCGCCGGGGCCGCGCCGCGGCGCAGCTCGAGCCGGGCGGCCAGCGCCGCGTCGCGCAGGCCGGCGTCGATGAGGCCAGCCGCCGCCAGCAGCCGCAAATGGCTGTCGGTCTGGCGCTCCAGCTCGGCGGCATCGCCGCCGAGGTAGCGGGCCGGCCGCCGCTGGGCGATCAGCAGCGACAAGGCCTGCTTGAAGGCTAGGCCGCGCTCGGCCGGCGGCGCCGCGCCAGGAGCGGCGGCACCCTCGCCGAGCAGGCGGTTGAATTCGGCGAAGTCGCGGCCGTACCAGGCCTCGAGGCCGTCGCCGAGGCCGGCGATCTCGCCGCGGCCGGGCTGGGCCAGCAGCGGCATCGAGTTCAGGTAATCGACGACGATCTGGCGGCGCGCCGTCAGGGTGTTCTCGCCGTCGAGATAGGCGCGCAGCGAGGCCGAGGCCATCTGGCGCAGCTTTTCCTGCGCCGACGCGGTGCGGCCGCCCGGCGAATGGCGGTATTTCTCGATCTGCGTGGCCAGCGTGCTGCCGCCGGGCGCCGCATGGCCGGGCTCGACGACGCGGCGCAACTGTTCGACGGCGGCCTTGCCGAAGCGCGGCCAATCCACTGCCGGGTTGCGCGCCGGGTGCTCGGCGTCGAGCAACTCGCGGTCCTCGATGAACAGCAGGGCGTCGACCACGTCGGGCGGAATCGCCTCGAAGCGGTCGTAGGCGCGTTCCGGGTAGCGATTGGCGTAGAGCGGCTCGCCGCGGCCGTCGAGCAGGGTCAGGCCAGTGCGGCTCTTTTCGCGATAGACGGAAAACAGGCCGAGATCGGTGAGCCGCGCCAGCATCGGCGACAGCCGCGCCTGTTCGCGGATACCGTAGCCGGCGCCGACCAGGCGCTCGACGAAACCGGGGATCAGATCGTAGCCGAGGCGCTGGTCGTAGGGACCGGAATGGGGGAAGCGGATCGACGGGCTCGGTCCCGGTTCGACGGTGTAGCTGAGCTGGCTGGCGATGTTGCCGAGCAGCCGTGACTGCAGCCGGGAACCCTCGAATTCCTCGGCCAGGCCCCAGGCCGCCAGGACGCCGGCCAGGAACAGGGCGGTCGCCGGCGCCCGCTTGCGCAGCGCCCGCCGCCACCCGATGTTCGCGCTTCCCACGGCCGTTCTCCCGTCGCCTGATCTGCAATGCGTATTGTGCACGCATTGCACCTTAGACCGGAAGGGATAAATCGCGTTCGCATAGACCGGCTGGCGGGCGCCGGCGACGCGCGGCGCGGCGCGGGGTGGCTGCTAGAATGGATCATGCGCCGCGCCGCCTCCTCGATCGCCCTGCCCGGCCCGGACCTGCCGGTCCGGCACGACTGGCATACCGTCACGACCCTGCTGCCCTATCTGTGGGCGTGGAAGGGCCGCGTCCTCTTCGCGCTGTTCTGCCTGATCGCCGCCAAGCTCGCCAACGTCGCCGTACCGCTGGTCTTCAAGCACATCATCGACGCGCTGACGGTGCCGCGGCAGCAGGCCCTGCTGCTGGTGCCGCTGGGGCTGCTGGCCAGCTACGGCGTGCTGCGCTTCTCGACGGCGCTGTTTACCGAGCTGCGCGAGATCCTCTTCGCCCGGGTCACGCAGCAGGCCGTGCGCACCATCGCCGTGCAGGTCTTCGAGCACCTGCACGCCCTGTCGCTGCGCTTTCATCTCGAGCGGCAGACCGGCGGGCTGACCCGCGACATCGAGCGCGGCACGCGCTCGATCGGCTCGCTGATCAGCTACACCCTCTATTCGATCCTGCCGACGCTGGTCGAGATCGCGCTGGTGCTGGGTATCCTGATCAGCCGCTACGAAGCCAGCTTCGCCTACATCACGGTCGGCACGCTGAGCCTCTACGTGGCCTTCACCGTGCTCGTCACCAACTGGCGGACCAAGCTGCGCCGCGAGGTCAACGAACTCGATACGGCGGCCAACATCCGCGCCATCGACAGCCTGCTCAATTACGAGACCGTCAAGTACTTCAACAACGAGCGCTGGGAGCGGGACCGCTACGACGAGCAGATGCACAAGTGGGAAGGCGCCCAGGTGAGGAGCCAGATTTCGCTCTCCTACCTGAACCTCGGCCAGTCGGCGATCATCGCCGTCGGCGTGGCGCTGATGATGTGGCGCGCGGCGCTCGGCGTCGCCGAGCAGTCGATGACCGTCGGCGACATCGTCCTGGTCAATGCCTTCCTGATCCAGCTGTACATGCCGCTCAACCATCTCGGCGTCCTCTATCGCGAGATCCGCCAGGCCCTCACCGACATCGAGCGGATGTTCTCGCTGCTCGGCCAGCACCGCGAAATCCAGGACGCCCCGGACGCCCGCGCGCTGCCCGCCGGTCCCTGCGACGTCCGCTTCGAGCATGTCGGCTTCCACTACGACGCCAGGCGCAAGGTGCTGTTCGACGTCGATTTCAGCATCCCCGCCGGCAAGACCGTGGCGGTGGTCGGCCACTCCGGCTCCGGCAAGTCCACCCTGGCCCGGCTCCTCTACCGCTTCTACGACGTGCAGGCCGGCGCCATCCGCGTCAACGGCCACGACCTGCGCCAGATCAAGCAGCAGGCGCTGCGTTCGGCGATCGGCATCGTCCCCCAGGACACCGTGCTGTTCAACGACAGCATCGCCTACAACATCCACTACGGCCGGCCGACGGCCTCCCCGGAGGAGGTCGTCAGCGCCGCCCGGGCCGCCCACATCCATGACTTCGTCATGCGTCTGCCCGACCAGTACGAGACCCGCGTCGGCGAACGCGGCCTGAAGCTCTCCGGCGGCGAGAAGCAGCGCGTCGCCATCGCCCGGGCGCTGTTGAAGAACCCGCCGATCATGATCTTCGACGAGGCCACCTCGGCGCTCGACTCGAAGACCGAGAAGTCGATCCAGGACGCCCTGGAGCAGGCCGCCGTCGGCCGCACCACGCTGGTCATCGCCCACCGCCTGTCGACCGTCATGAATGCCGACGTCATCCTGGTGCTCGATGCCGGGCGCATCGTCGAGCGCGGCAGCCACCGCGAACTGCTCGAACGCGGCGGCGCCTACGCGCAGATGTGGGCGTTGCAGCAGCAGGAGGAAGCGGTCGCGCCGGCGGCCCTGGCGGAGGCGTGAGAGCTTGTGAAGAAATCGTAGCGAGCAAGCCGAGATGCGAGGCGCGAGTGAGCGAACGACGAGACATATCAAATGGATAGGCGAGGAGTGAGCGAATGAGCAACGAAGCAGATTGGCTGCGCAGTAGATTTATTCACAGCCTCTCCCGATCACCGGCAAGGCCATCGGCACTTACCCCGACCTGGTCCGGGCCCTGGCCCTGGTCAAGCTGGCGGCGGCCCACGCCAACTTCGAGCTGGGCAAGCTCGACGACGAGCGCTACGGCGCCATCGCCGCCGCCTGCCGGGAAATCGCCGCCGGCCGCCTGCACGAACAGTTCGCCGTCGACGTGATCCAGGGCGGCGCCGGCACCTCGACCAACATGAACGCCAACGAGGTGATCGCCAACCGCGCCCTCGAACTGCTGGGCAAGGCCAGGGGCGACTACGCGGCGCTGCACCCGATCAACCACGTCAACATGTCGCAGAGCACCAACGACGTCTATCCGACGGCGCTGCGGGTGGCCGCCTGCTTCGGCATCCAGGGCCTGCTGCTGGCGATGTCCGAGCTGCGCCGCGCCTTCGCCGCCAAGGCCGAGGAGTTCCGCGACATCCTCAAGATCGGCCGCACCCAGCTCCAGGACGCGGTGCCGATGACCCTCGGCCAGGAGTTCTCGACTTATGCCGTGATGCTGGGCGAGGACGAGGCGCGGCTGACCGAGGCGATGTCGCTGATCCGCGAGATCAACCTCGGCGCCACGGCCATCGGCACCGGCATCAATACCGATGTCGGCTACGCCCGCCTGGCGATCACCCATCTCTCCTCGCTGTCCAGCCTGCCGCTGATCCCGGCGCCGAACATGATCGAGGCCACCCAGGACACCGGCGCTTTCGTGCAGCTCTCCGGCGTGTTGAAGCGCATCGCCGCCAAGCTGTCGAAGACCTGCAACGACCTGCGCCTGCTCTCCAGCGGCCCGCAGGGCGGCCTGTGCGAGATCCACCTGCCCGAGCGCGCCGCCGGCAGCTCGATCATGCCGGGCAAGATCAACCCGATCATCCCCGAGGTGGTGAACCAGATCGCCTTCGAGGTGATCGGCAACGACGTCACCATCACCATGGCCTCGGAAGCCGGCCAGCTGCAGTTGAACGCCTTCGAGCCGATCATGGGCCACAGCCTGTTCAAGAGCATCGAGCACCTCAGCGCCGGCTGCCTGACGCTGGCCCGCCACTGCGTCGCCGGCATCACCGCCAACCGCAAGCTGCTCGAACTGCGGGTGCGCAAGTCGGCCGGCCTGGCCACCGCCCTCAATCCCTACATCGGCTACGAGAACGCCACCCGCGTCGCCCGCGAGGCCTTGAAGACCGGCCGCAGCATCGCCGACCTGGTGCTGGAAATGGGCCTGCTCGACCGCGAAACGCTCGATTCGATCCTGCGTCCCGAAGTTCTGACGGCACCGCGCCGCCCGGACTAAGAGCCCCTAACAGAATGATCCGCGCCTGCGTTGGCCCCGAGATGCGGATGATCGCGCGAAGCGCGGCGACGGCAAGGGTGATTCCCTTGCCGAGCCGTGCGACAAAGCGAGCGCCGCATATCGGGGCCAACCCTCCGGGCCGGGGCATTGCGGGCTTCGTGAGGCAATCAGCATCACTTCACCGCCGCGCCTCGCGCTGCATCCCCGCAATACCCCGGCGCAGGCGTGGATCATTCTGTTAGGGGCTCTAAGGACGAGCGTTTCCCCGCCGGCATATGCTATGTTGCCGGTAAGATCACACGCCGCCCGGAGGCCCCCATGTTCGCCCGCCGTCTGCTCGTCGCCGTCGCCTGCGTCATCGCCATCATTCCGGCCCTGGCCGCCGAGACCGGCGGCACCCTGAAGAAGATTCGCGACAGCGGCAGCATCACCCTCGGCCACCGCGAGTCGTCGATACCGTTTTCCTATTACGACGACCGCCAGCAGGTCATCGGCTATTCCCAGGACATCATGCTCAAGGTGGTCGATGCCCTGCGCCAGGAACTGAAGCTGCCCGCCCTGCAGGTCAAGCTGAACCCGGTCACCTCGCAGAACCGCATTCCGCTGCTGCAAAACGGCACCATCGACATCGAATGCGGCTCGACCACCAACAATGCCGAACGGCAGAAGCAGGTGGCCTTTTCCGACACCATTTTCATCATCGGCACGCGGCTGCTGACGCGCAGGGATTCGGGAATCCGCGACTTCGCCGATCTCGCCGGAAAGAACGTGGTGACCACCGCCGGCACCACCTCGGAACGGCTGCTGCGCAAGATGAACGAGGAGCGGAAGATGGGTATGAACGTCATCAGCGCCAAGGATCACGGCGAGAGCTTCCTGACCCTGGAGACCGGCCGCGCCGTCGCCTTCATGATGGACGACGCGCTGCTCTATGGCGAGCTGGCCAAGGCCAGGAAGCCGGGCGACTGGCTGGTGACCGGCACGCCGCAGTCGCGCGAGGCCTACGGCTGCATGCTGCCCCGGGACGACGCGCCGTTCAAGGCGGTGGTCGACGCCGCCATCGCCAAGCTCATGAAGTCGGGCGAAGCCGGGCAGATCTATGCCCAGTGGTTTACGAAGCCGATTCCGCCCAAGGGCCTGAACCTCAACTTCCCGCTCTCGGACGACATGAAGGCGCTGTTCAAGAACCCCAACGACAAATTCTTCGACTGAACTGCGGCGCTGGCGATGGCCTACGCCTGGCACTGGGAGGTCTTCCTAAGCCCGACGGCGAGCGGCGACTCCACCTACCTCGGCTGGCTGCTGCAGGGCCTCGAATGGACGCTGCTGCTGTCGCTGTCGGCGTGGCTCGCCGCCCTGTTGCTCGGCACCGCCGTCGGCGTGCTGCGCACGGTGCCGAATCGCGCCCTAAGCACCGCCGGCGCCGCCTATGTCGAACTGTTCCGCAACACGCCGCTGCTGGTGCAGTTGTTCATCTGGTACTTCGTCGTCCCGGAACTGCTGCCGCCGGCCTGGGGCAACGCGATCAAGCAGGCCAACCCGCTGCTGCAGCAATTCCTCGCCGCCTGGGTCTGCCTCGGCTGCTTCACCGGCGCGCGGGTCGCCGAGCAGGTGCGGGCCGGCATCGAGTCGCTGCCGCGCGGCCAGAAGAACGCCGCCCTGGCCCTCGGCCTGAGCCTGCCGCAGACCTACCGCCACGTGCTGCTGCCGCTGGCCCTGCGCATCATCGTGCCGCCGCTGACTTCGGAGTTCCTCAACATCTTCAAGAACTCGGCGGTGGCCTCGACCATCGGCCTGATCGAACTGTCCAGGCAGAGCCAGCAACTGGTCGATTACACGGCCCAGCCCTACGAGGCCTTCATCGCCGTGACCCTGCTCTACGTGCTGATCAACCTCACGGTGATGCTGCTGATGCGCATCGTCGAAGCCAAGGCGCGATTGTCCGGCTACATCGGCTCGAAGTAAATGTACGAATTCGACTGGTCCTCGATCCCCGGCGCCCTCAGCATCCTCGCCACGGGCATGACGATCACGCTGCAGGTGACGGCGACGGCGATCGCCATCGGCATCGTCTGGGGCACGCTGCTGGCCGTCGCCCGCATCAGCGGCCGGCCGTGGCTGGCCTGGCCGGCGGCGATCTACGTCAATGCCTTCCGCTCGATCCCGCTGGTGATGGTGATCCTCTGGTTCTACCTGATCGTGCCGGCGCTGCTTAGGCAGGTGTTCAACGTCGCGCCATCGACCGACATCCGTATGGCCTCGGCGCTGGTCGCCTTCTCGCTGTTCGAGTCGGCCTATTATGCGGAAATCATCCGCGCCGGCATCCACAGCGTGCCCCGCGGCCAGCTCGCCGCGGCGCTGGCGCTGGGCATGAGCAGCGGCCAGGCGATGCGCCTGGTGATCCTGCCGCAGGCCTTCCGCAACATGGTGCCGCTGCTGCTGACCCAGGCCATCATCCTCTTCCAGGACACTTCGCTCGTCTATGTCATCGGCCTGGCCGACTTCTTCGGCGCGGCCTACAAGGTCGGCGACCGCGACGGGCGCCTCGTCGAACTGCTGCTGTTCGCCGGGCTGATCTACTTCGTCGTCAGTTACGGCGTCTCCCGGCTGGTGCAGTCCCTGCAGCGGCGCACCGCGCCGTGATCACCTACACGAACGTCTCGAAGTGGTACGGCCGGGTCCAGGTGCTGGCCGGGTGCACCACCCATGTCGATAAGGGCGAGGTCGTCGTGGTCTGCGGCCCCTCCGGCTCGGGCAAATCCACGCTGATCAAGTGCGCCAACGGCCTCGAACCGTTCCAGGGCGGCGAGATCGTCGTCGACGGCATATCGGTCGGCGATGCCAGGACCGACCTGCCGCGGCTGCGCTCGCGCGTCGGCATGGTCTTCCAGCACTTCGAGCTGTTCCCGCACCTGCGCGTCCTCGACAACCTGATCCTGGCCCAGACCCGGGTGCTCGGCCGGCGCCGCGACGAGGCCGCCGAACGGGGCTTTAGGCTGCTCGACCGGGTCGGCCTAAGGGCCCATGCCGGCAAGTATCCGGGCGAACTTTCCGGCGGCCAGCAGCAGCGCGTCGCCATCGCCCGGGCCCTGGCCATGGACCCGGTGTGCATGCTGTTCGACGAGCCGACCTCGGCCCTGGACCCGGAGATGATCAACGAGGTCCTCGACGTCATGGTCGAGCTCGCCGCCGAAGGCATGACGATGGTCTGCGTGACCCACGAAATGGGTTTCGCCCGCAAGGTCGCCCACCGCGTCGTCTTCATGGACCAGGGCCGCATCGTCGAGGACGCGAACAAGGACGACTTCTTTGGCACGCCGCGCTCGGAGCGGGCGCAGGTGTTCCTGTCGAAGATCCTGCAGCATTAGGCGGCGAACCCGTCGATCACCGCTAGGATCGTCGGCCGGTTGTGATTCCTTACCCGTCGCGATCCAAGGCAGTGCAAGTCGGGATGGTGAGCGATCGATTGAATTTACGCGAATTTATGGCTGGCGCTGGCACATTGGACTCGATTTCCGGGCAATCAAAGCGGTGATGCAGATGGATGTCTTGCGCTGTAAGACGCCAGCGATGATTGAGAAGGAGGTTGCCGCGCATCTGCTGGCATACAACCTGGTGCACTCGGTAATGGCACAAGCGGCGGCATTGACGACGTTGTTGCCGCGCCAGCTTAGTTTCAAGGGTGCGTTGCGGCAACTGCGTGCTTTTGAGCGCATTTTGCGTCACGGCGAACGCGTCCAGATTGACCAGGCGCACAACGGCCTTCTAATCAGCATCGCCGAACTGAGAGTGCCCCAGCAGCCTGGTCGTTTGGAGCCGCGGGCACTCAAACGACGAGGCATAATCCGCCCTTCCCAACTCAGCCAAGGACCCAGGCACGGGCACGCCTGCTGATGCTTCGACAGCAATATATCAGTACCCACCATGCTTAATGTAGTGCCATTGTTGCCAGGCCCAATGCCTCAACGCGCCGGCTGCCAGTTCAGGTCGGTGACGTTGTACAGCGCTCGCACGACCAGCCGCGTGACGCCGTCCATCAGCCATACCTGGTTGGCACCTGCCACCGGCGGAACGCTTTCTCCCGCTTTGCCGTGACGCCACAGAATGTCGGCCTTTCCGTCGCCGTTGTAGTCGCCCACGCCTACGATGCGCCAGGTTGTATCCGCGAATCCGCCGATCGATTTGGCGGTCTTCAGTACCGCAATGGCCGGGTTCGTCGTTGCGTTCAGCAGCCAGACGATGCTGCCGCCCGTCGCGCCGTTGTGCCACAGCATGTCCGCCCGCCCGTCCCCGTCGAAGTCGCCCGCGCCGGCCAGTTGCCAGTTGAGATCGGCATAGCCACCGAAGGCGCGCACGCCGATACGGGTGGCTCCGTTCATGAACCACACGCGGTTGGTGCCGTCGGCCACTTCACCCGGGTTGCCGTGGTGCCACAGGATGTCGGCCTTGCCATCTGCGTCGAAGTCCGCCACGCCCGCGACATGCCAGGTGGCGTCGGTCTCGGCGGGGAGGAGCTTGGCTTGCTTGACAACGGCCACCTTCGTGTCGGCCGTGACGTTCATCAGCCACACGGTGTTCACTCCAGTCGTGGCATTGCGCCAAAGAATGTCGGCCTTGCCGTCGCCGTCAAGGTCGCCGCACCCGGCCACCTGGGTATTCAGGTCGGTCATGGTCGGCAGGGTACGCACCATCCGGCGGGTGGCTCCATCCATCAACCACACTTGGTTGCCGCCCACCGGGGCGCTCACCGTCTCGCCTGGCAGGCCGTTGCGCCATAGCAGATCCGCCTTGCCGTCGCCGTCAAAGTCGGCCATGCACACGATATGCCAAGTGGTATCGGAAAACGTCGGTAATGCCTTTCCGCCTGTTACCGGCGGCACGGCAAGGTCGGTGGTGACGTTGACCGTCCACAGCGTGTCCTGCCCGGTTATGCCGTTGCGCCACACAATGTCGCTCTTGCCATCGGCATTGAGGTCGCTGCCCGCAACGGTTCCGCGCGGCACGCCGGGCCCACCCTTGGCGACGATCTGGCCGTTGGCGGTGAGGTCGTCGTCGCCTAGTCCGCCGTCGGTGATCGTCAGCACGACCGTGTTGCCGGCGATGACGGCCGGGAAGATGTACCAGTGCAGTGCATGGTTATCCGGCGTCGGCCCGTATTTCCAGAAGCGCGTGTCGGCGGGCAGCGAGCCGGGGTAGGCGATGGCCACCGTTGCCCGGTCTCCCGGCGTACCGGCAGTCAGGACGAAATCGAACAAGCTGTAAGGATACGTATACGCCCCCGGTGCCGCATCGGGCGGCGACTTGGCATCGCCGCTCAGCGCAATGAAGCCGTCCGTCTGCGAGGGTCCGCTGCCGAGCGGCGCCAGCGTCCATCCCGCGCTCACGGCGACGTTTCCCGCTCCCGCGTCGCCGGGCAGCATGCCCGTGAACAGCGTCGGCAGGAATGTCGCCTGCACGCTGCGCGTCGTGCTCATGAGCACCGCGCAGCCCGCCGCGCCCGAGCACGCCCCCGACCAACCGGCGAATTGCATGCCGGGCGCGGGCGTGGCTGTCAGCGTCACGGTCTTGCCGGTCGCATAGCTATCGGCGCAGGCGCCGCTGCACGCGATCGCGCCGGGGTTGGCGGTGACGGTGCCGCCGCCATACACTTGGACGTTGAGCATCTGCGTCCCCGCCGCGGCGCTGACCAACTGCCGGCGCGACAGGCCGATGCCGCCGATGCCGATGCCACTGGGATTGGTGCCGTAGCCGTCCAGGCGGACGGCGATCTCGTAGCTTCCGGGCGGCAGCTTGCCGACGAACATCTGTTCCGGCTGCGTCGATGTGTCCGGCAGGAAGCGCTGGTCCAGGCTGCCTACCCAGTTCTCATTGACGAACACCTGAAGCATCCCCTCGCCGCCGGGAACGAATTGCCAGTGGAAGCTCAGGGTATCCACCGATTCGGCAGTATCGACTTGCAGCACCAGCCACGAGGGCGCGTCGGTGGGCGCCACCGCCGGTTTCGCCAGTGCCGACATCAAGGTGGCGAGGCGCTCCCCGGGGGATGCAAGCGTACCCGCCTCTGCCGGGATCGCCAGTCCGAGGGGCTGCCCCAGCCCGATGGCCTTGCAATCTGCGGTGATGCATAGTGCGCTGCCCGAAGTCGGCCCCTTGGTCGCCGTGGCATTGACCGATAGCGTCGAGGACTGAACCGGATTGGTTACGACGATCGGATCGCAGTTGCCGCCCGAGACCTTGCATTCGTGGTCGTTCGGGTACTGCGAACGAAGCTCGCTCAGACTCTTGCCGCGCTCCAGCGAAAGCGGGAAGCCCATCCCGGCGGTGGCGGCGACGGGGTCGACCCGCTCGGCCTCGTCCATCCCCGGATCGGGATAGAGCGGGTTCTGGCTTTTCTGGTAAAAGCGCACCGGCCGACTATGGCGGCATTGATCGCGCTCGTCGTGAAACTGTAGATCCCAGCCGAGATGCAGGTCCGGTAGCAGAAGGCAGCCATCGGCACCCGGTGTCACGTCGATGTTGTAGCCATTCCACAGATGCAGGTCAGTCACATCGAATGGATGGCCCACAATTTCCCACGAGAGCAGAGGGCGGGTATCGACGTAGTTGTCGGCCCAGTCCGCGGATTGGCCGTATTTGGAAAAGTGGCGGCCCCAATAAGGATCGCTGCTGCTGAGGCCGGGAAGATATTCGTTCTCTGCTTCAGGATCGTAGGCATCGAGGAAGGTTTCGTGCACCGCCGTGACAGGCGAGTCGTCCTTCAGCCGCGCCGTGGCTCTTTCGATGAGGTGCGAGCCGGCGCTGTGGGCGATCAGGTGCACGTACGGATAGCCGTAGGCGGACACATAATAGGCCAGCGAATCGCCTATGGAAACGGCATGATCCCACGCCTCCTTGGGCATAGTGGTTCCGGCTTCCGTTCGCCAGTCCAGCACCCACACGTCCCATTCGTCGGTGTGGCAAACTTGTTGTATGGCATCGGCGGTGACATTGATGAGGGACGAAATGTAACCATCCCCGGTCAGCTCGCTGCAATACGACGTGGCGAGATCGAGCACCCAGCCCGGCGCGCTGGCATTCCACCCATGCGTCATCACCAGGGCATGGGTGGCGGGTGGGCTGTCCAGGGCGACGAAGCGCAGATTCTTGCGCGGGGTTACGCTTTGCCACGGCGTGGCGGTGACGAAGGTGGCGCTGACGTTCTTGTTGGTGTCGAGGGTGAGCGTGCAAGTGGTGGCATTGCCGCTGCATGCGCCGCCCCAGCCGCCGAAGACCGAACCGGCGGCCGGCGTAGCGGTGAGGGTCACGGTAGTTCCGGGCGCAAAATACCCAACGCAGGTTGTCCCGCAGTTGATGCCCGCAGGAACGCTGCGTACGCTGCCGCTGCCGGTAGTGTTGATGCGGGTGAGCGTCAGGGCGGCTGTGGCTGTGATTGAATAGGTTACGGTATTGCTGGGCTTACCCGTTGGGCCATCGACGGCCCACCAATTGTAATTTCCAGGCGGCTTGTTCGTCGGTGCCGTATAGGTAATCGAGAACGTACCGTCTGCCCCAATAGCCTGATTTTGCGGTGGATATTCCGTTCCGTCCGGCTTACTGACATGCAGTACCGCGGTGCTGCTCGGTGTAAAGCCCGTTCCCCATTGGGCAAAGCTCGTCCCTGGCGGCCCGGACATCGGGTTCTGCGCTACAGTCGGATTGACTGTGATTGAATAGGTTACGGTATTGCTGGGCTTACCCGTTGGGCCATCGACGGCCCACCAATTGTAATTTCCAGGCGGCTTGTTCGTCGCTGCCGTATAGGTAATCGAGAACGTACCGTCTGCCCCAATAGCCTGATTTTGCGGCGGATATTCCGTTCCGTCCGGCTTACTGACATGCAGTACCGCGGTGCTGCTTGGTGTAAAGCCCGTTCCCCATTGGGTAAAGCTCGTCCCTGGCGGCCCGGACATCGGGTTCTGCGCTACAGTCGGATTGACCAAGTTAATGTTGTATGAAAAGACATCACTTGCAGAACCGTAGATTCCCGAGTTCTCCCCAATAAATCTAACCGTGAGGCGCTTGTACTGCCCTGCAGTTGCATACACTGAAAAACTTCCTGATGCCCCGGCGGCCACTTCAAATTCCCCCATCTGTGGCCGGGTCAAATTCCCCCAGGGGGAACGACAGGACGTAGGGGATTTTTACTCGGAATGGTTAGATTGCGCAAGGCGGCTGGCGGCCTCTTTGAGGCGATAGCTTT